>Ga0189278_10029_pt1 | contig 278931 bp, 238 predicted proteins | sample N26A9minimetaG_FD_130326 | JGI IMG/M metagenome (GOLD analysis project Ga0189278, IMG submission 130326) | Marine microbial communities from the Costa Rica Dome - N26 A9 mini metaG | ecosystem: Environmental > Aquatic > Marine > Oceanic > Photic zone | place: Costa Rica: the Eastern Pacific... | reverse complement strand
GGGATCCCAGCCGTAGATACCTTCAAGCGGCACGTTTTCGACGTTCTTGATCACAACCGGCTGACGAACGCCGGAAACCAGACCGATATGAATGGTTTCGTCGGCATGGATCTGGAGCATTTCTTCCCAGATCTCCGTGCGCTCTTCCGGCGTTCTGGAGCTCAACCATGCGGTATAGAGTTCCATCAGGCGCTCGGCCGGGGCCCAGTCGGGTTTTTCGCCGCCCTCACCCTGGGTTTCGAAATAGTCACCCCACTTGTGCCAGGAAAACGCGTCACCACGCACAGGGGCATAATCTTCCGGCGGCATTTCGGACGTCGGAATGCCGTTCTCGAAACCCCACCAGACCGACATCAGCAGGTCACCGGTGATGGCGCGCTCGCGCATGTTGTCACGCTGGCTCGGCTTGGCAAACAGAGCGACGCCGATCTCTTTCCACATTTCCTTGACCAGCTCCAGGGCATCATCCTGGACCTGTTCCTCGCCAGCGGTCTCCACGATGATTTCCAGCGGACGGCCATCGGACATCAGACGAATGCCGTTTCCGTTGCGCTTGGTGAGGCCGATTTCGTCCAGAAGCGCGTTCGCCTGTTCCGGATCGTATTCCGCCCACTTGGTGGTGAACTCTGCCTTGTAAAGCGGGCTGGACGCCAGAACCGTGTCGTTGCCCGGAGTTCCCAGCCCGAAGAACAGGACCCGGTTGAGCAGGTTGCGGTCAATCCCGAGCGACAGGGCATGACGGAACTTCGTGTTGCGCATCAGTTCACGCCAGACCGGATCCTTGACCGTCAGGTTCGGCAGGATCGAGATCTCCGCACCCTTGGTGTTGGACCAGAGCGCGGTGACATAGTCATTGTCCTTTTCGCCCTTTTTCAGGACGGTAATGTCGGCGAAGTTGAGGTTACGTGCCTGCAGGTTGCTTTCGCCAGCCTGGGCCTTGGCCGGGATCAGCTTGCCATCGGCAACCGTCATGATGATTTCGTCGACATAAGGAAGCTGCTGACCGGTGCTGTCGACCCGGTGATAGTATGGATTGCGTTCCAGAACGAAGCGCAGATCGCTGTCATCGCGGTTGCGCACCCAAGGCTGCAACGACGGCATGTCGACGTTCTGCGCGTTGTACATGTCGTCTTTTTTGTTATGGAGCGGTGCCCAGTCCCGCGCCTTCACCTTTGCAGCTTCCTTGGCGATCACATCAGGATCGCCGTATTTCTCGTGGAACTGCTTCAGATAGTGGGCTGGCCGATAGATGAACGGCGGACGGGACTTTGCCAGTTCCGGCAGGAACAGCGGGTTCGGCGAATCCCAGGTAAAGCGGACGGTGGTTTCGTCCAGGACCTCGAACTTGGGGCCCTTGCCGTTGGCCAGCAGGTACGGCGGCAGACCTGACGGGGTCAGACTTTCGTTGCTGACAATGTCCTCGAAAAAGTAGCGGAAATCCTCGGCACCGAAGGGATGGCCATCAGACCACTTGTGGCCGGCGCGCGTGTGAAGCGTGAAAATGCGGCCATCTTCAACATCGACGTTCGCCAGGATATCGGGAACCAGTTCCAGTTGCTCGTTGTAGCCAACGAGGCGGGCATAGCCCCAAACGTTGATCAGTCGGACATCCTTTGCCCGGCCGATCAGGGTGTCGATCTTGCCTCCCGGCTTGCCGACGGTTCGACCCTTGGCTTCAAGATCAACGATCAGAGGGTCGGAGGGAACCCGTTCCGCCACGGGCGGCAGAGACGGATCAAGGCCCGGTGTTTCCTTCAGCTCCAACGCGGCCAGTGGCCCCGCTATCAGAGCTACGGTCAGGAAAAGACCGGCCCTTACGGAATTCAAAAACTTCATGCTGCAGTCCCCTCAAGCGCCCCGGCATTCTTCAGGCCAGGTGCGCAGACAAAGTGATCCGGTTCCATTTCCACCAGCGACGGCGCCTGGCCGTCGGTCAATCGGAAAGGTTCCGGCCAAGATTGCGGCTCCGATGCTCTGTTGGCATCTAGGGCGGCAAAATCCAGTGGTGCCGACAGGTCCGGCTCGGGCACGGCCGAAAGCAGTGCTTTCGTGTACGGGTGCAGCGGATTGCCGACGACAGTTCGTGTTTCCCCCATCTCGACCAGTCTGCCACGGCACATGACCGCGATCCGGTCGGCAACATAGTCGACCACGGCCAGGTTATGGCTGACAAAGAGATAGGTCAGGTTCAGGTCGCGCTTGAGATCCTGCAGAAGGTTCAGGATCTGCGCCTGTACCGAGACGTCGAGCGCCGAGGTCGGTTCGTCGCACAACAGAAATTCCGGGTTCAGCGCGAGAGCTCGAGCGATCCCGATGCGCTGGCGCTGACCGCCGGAGAACGAATGCGGATAGCGGCGCAGGAAACGCGGGTCGAGCCCCACCAGGTTCATCAGATTGCGTGCGCGCTCGGCCCGCTCCTGAGGGGTGCCGATGCCGTGCACCTCAAGGGGTTCCATCAGTGTGTCGTTGATGGTCATGCGCGGGTTGAGCGAGGAGAACGGGTCCTGGAAAATAAGCTGTACGCGGCGGCGATAGTCCATCAGTTCCGCGCCCTTGAGCTTGGAGATGTCTTCCAGACCCTTGCCGCGATTGTAGAGGACATTGCCACCCTCGATACCGATTGCCCTCAGGATGGCCTTTGCTGCGGTGGTCTTGCCGGAACCCGATTCCCCTACGAGACCGAGACACTCGCCGCGGCGGATCGTCAGGTTGATGCTGTCGAGCGCGGTCATGGTCTTGACCTTGCCACCAAGGAAAGACCCCTTGCGCAGGGTGAACCGTTTGGTGACATCGCGCATTTCGACCAGTGGCTCGCCCGGCTTGACGTCGCAATGCGGGCGATTGGCCGTCAGTTCCTCCGAGCGGACCTTGATGGGCCGGATCGGCACCAGCCGCTCGTCCCGGTCCATGTGGAAGCTTGGGACCGCGTTGAGCAGAGCCTTCAGATAGTCGTGCTTGGGATTGGAGAAGAGCTGCTGGGCAGTGCCCTTTTCCATGATGCGGCCATGATAGATCACCGCGATTTCGTCGGCCATGTTGGCGACCACGCCAAAGTCGTGGGTGATCATCAGGACGGACATGCGCAGTTCGGCCTGAACTTCGCGAATGAGTTTCAGGATTTCCGCCTGAATTGTGACGTCGAGCGCGGTGGTAGGCTCGTCCGCGATCAGCAGCGCGGGGCGGCAGATCATGGCCATCGCGATCATCGCACGCTGGCGCAGGCCGCCTGAGAGTTCGAACGGATAGGTGTCGAGAGCGCGCTCGGGATCGGGGAACTGGACCAGGCTCAGCATGGTCTTGGTCAGTTCGCGTGCCTCGGCGCTGGAAACATTGCGGTGAAGAAGTGCGGCTTCGCCGATCTGGTCGCCGATGGTATGCAGCGGCGACAGTGACGTCATCGGCTCCTGGAAAATGATGGCAACCCGGTTGCCGCGCAGGTGCCGCATCTGCGGCCCCTTGCGCTCAAGCGCTGCAATATCGACAGGCGGCTCCGCGCCGGTCGGATCCGCCAGGATTACCTTCCCGGATGTAATGGATGCAGCCTGGGGCAGAAGACCCATGATCGTCTGCGATATGACCGTCTTGCCCGACCCGGATTCGCCCACCAGCGCGACAGTCCGGTTCTCGGGTACGACAAATGACACATTGTCGACCGCCCGGACCTGACCTTCCGCCGTATTAAAATCAACCGTCAGTCCCTCAATCGAGAGAACATTCACCGCGCATTTCCTCCCAGGCAAGGATTGTCTGACAGAGGCTTACTAAGCCCTCATTGCATTTGAAAGACAACCAAATTCGCCAGTGGATAGCAATGCAGGATTCATGAAAACAAACTGTGATGTTCGTCACAGTTTGCAAGAGCAGACCCGTTCCACCACTCGATTAACGGGTGCAACCGAACGTTAAACTGCAATTGTCGAACGAACCCGAAATCATTTTTTCTGCGTTCATCTGAACACGAAACAGACTAGCTGGAAGCCTGGCCGGCGATCCAACGGTCCGGAAGGGATCACTCCGCGGCAGACACCGGCCGCTCCACGGGCCTGTGTACCGGCTTTGACTGCGGAAAGGGATCGAGCCAATAGACTTCCATCTGCCCGCTTCGGCCACGCAGGTGATGCGCGCCGACCGGCCGCTGGTGCCGCTCACCAGGCAGATGCGCAACGGTGTCCGCACTCGCCAGGATGACGACTTCCGGGTTTTCGGGAACTTCCTTGCCAAGCGTCTGCAGGCGTTCGGCCGCGTTCACGGTGTCGCCGACGACGGTATAGTTCCAGCGATCTAGCGCGCCGACGTTGCCGACAACCGCCGGGCCGGTGTGAATACCGATCCGAAGCGCCATCTGCGGACGCCCCTGGGTAACCGCGTTCAGATTCGACTGATGCAGAGCGGCTGCAATCCGGCGTGCGGTTCTGACAGCAGCCTCCGCATGGTCCGGACGGGCATCGGGCGCGCCCCAGAAGGCCAGCATGCCATCCCCCAGGAACTTGTCGACCGTGCCGCCCTCGCCTTCGACCGCCTCGACCAGGATGGCGAAATGGTCATTCAGCAGGCTGGCGGTTTCTTCCGCACTCAGGTGCTCAGACAAGGCCGTGAACCCGACAATATCGGTAAAGAGGATCGTGAGTTCGGCACCACGCGCCTGTGCAGCATTCCCGCCACCCAATCGCATCAGCTTGATGAACAGCGAGCGCGGCACATAGGTGTTCATCGCCTTGAGGCCTTCAACCATGGAATTGAAGGCCAGCGCCACCTGATCGATCTCCGCGACGCGGCTGCGCGGCAGGGGCTCTACCTCGTTGAGCGACAGGCTGCCGATGCGCTTGGACTGAACTGCAAGGTAGCGCAATGGGCGGGCGACGCGCCGCCCCATCCAGAATGCGATCAGCACCGACACCACGAGCGCGCCGAAGCCGACGAACATGGAGCCCGCAAGACGCCGCAGCTCCCGGGAGACCGTCGCGCTGAGGTAATACTGTCCGACAGTCCAGGGCCGGTCGCTGAAACCATCCAGCTGGGCCTTCATGACGATATATTCTTCGTTGTTTGCATCAACGGTGGAGACGTCGATGCCAAGTTCCGCGGCTTTCTTGAATTCGTCCAGCTTTTCTTCATTTACCATGGCAGCCAGAACGGGGTCGCCGATCGTCTGCCAGGAGCCCGGCAACTTGTCCTGAATGCTGCCGCCGGTCTGGAGCCAGGGAGCGTCCGAATGCAGGATCACCTGATCGCCGTCCGCTATGATGAAGACGGTGTTGTCGCCGCCTTCGTCCTGAGCAGAAACGATGTGGGCAAGTTCTTCCATGGACGTCGCAGCCGTCAGCATGCCGGCAACCTTGCCGTCCCGCACCAACGGCACCGAAACATTCGCGAAAAGACCGACCTCGTGTTTGACGAGCGGGCCCCAGGTCGGCGGACTGTCGGCGCTCAATTGCGGCATTTCCTGCATGTTCATGCCGGGTGGCGGTGCGTCGGTTTCAATCCGCCACAGTTTGCCGGTCGGTGCCCGATAGATCCCCAGCTTGCTTCTGTCGGTCGAAGTCACCACCAGTGTGGTGATGTCGTGATTGGATTTCAGCGCGATCGAGAGATCCTGCAGCGTCCTTTCCGTATCGTCGAAGCCGAGCGTGCCGTCGTCGAAATAGGGCTTCAGGCCAATGATCGCGTTTTCGACAGACACGAAATGCGTCCGCAACTGCGTCTCGAGCGCCTGGGTGCTCAGGATCGTCTTGTCATTCAGCAGGGAAAACGTGTTGCGAAAGTTTGCCGAGACAGACAGGCCCAGCACAAGACCGATCGCGATCGCAACAAACGCACCGAACCCCAGCCCGACGATAGTCGTCAGGGGCAGCATTATGCGCCGGCCGGTGCGTTTCGATATTTTCATTGGGCGGTGACCCTTGTTGCGAACAGGCAGCTTACCTGCATGACGGTTTCCGTCAAATTAAGGCAAGCTTTCGACTTTCCACCGCAAAGGACTGCCACCGCGATGTCTTTTGCCTTTAGCCGGTCAATCGACGCAGGGCCAGTTCCTGCAGCAAGATAATGGTTTTTGCGTCCATGATTTCACCGGAGCGGATCATCTCGAGCGCCTGGTCGAGGGGAACGTGCATCACCTCGATATCCTCCCCCTCGGTTTCCTTGCCGCCCCCTTCGGCGACCTTGTCCTTCAGATGGTATGTCCCGCGGAAGAATGCCACATATTCGGTTACGGATCCCGGACTGCTGAATGCATCGAAGAGATGTTCCAGGTCCGAAACCTCAAATCCTGTTTCCTCGATCAGCTCCGCGCGCATGCGATCCTCCGGATGCGCACCTTCCAGAAGACCGGCGGGTGCTTCGATCAACATCGGGTCTCGGCCGGCAGCCCAGACTGGCAGCCGGAACTGGCGCGTCAGCAGCACGCAATTGCGTTCCGGATCGTAGAGCAGGCAGGTTGCTCCATGTCCCTTTTCGTAGACTTCACGCACCTGCGCCTGCCAGTCGCCGTCCCGGCGCCTGTACTCGATCCGGTGGCGGGTCAGCGTTCCCCAGGAATTGGACAGAACTTCGCTATCGGAGACCTTGAGGTAATCCGGGGTACTCATGGCAGTGCTTTCTTCGTTCAGGAGTTCGGGTCAGACGTGATGCCCAGTTCCTTCAGGATTTCTTCCGTGTGTTCGCCAAGTGCCGGTGCGGCGCGGTCCAGCACGAGTGTCCCGTTCCGAAACCTGATGGGCGTGCGGACGGAGGCAACGGAGCCGCCTTCGACACCGGTCGCCGGCAGGTCGACCTTCATATCCCGGTGCAACACCTGCTTGTCGTTGAAGACATCTTCCACGGAATTGATCGGTCCAGCCGGAACTCCCTCGCCTTCAAGCGCGGCCAGGAGGTCGTCGCGGGCTCTCGTCGACGTTTCAGCCGTCAGGATCGGCACAAGGTCCGAGCGGGCAGCAACCCGCGCTGCGTTGGTGGCGTAGCGGGGATTGTCGGCAAGTTCCGGCAGGCCAAGAACAGCACAAAGGCGCCTGAACTGGCCATCATTGCCAACCGCGATGATCAGATGCCCGTCGCTGGCCGGAAAGACCTGGTAGGGAACGATGTTGGGATGCGCATTGCCCAGACGTTTCGGCGCCTTGCCCGAAACAAAGTAATTGAGCGCCTGGTTGGCCAGCACTCCGACCTGCGCATCGAGCAATGCCATGTCGACCCATTCGCCTTCGCCGGTTTCATCGCGGCGGCGCAAGGCGGCCAGAACGCCGATGACACCGTAAAGCCCGGTAAAGATATCCGCGAACGCCACCCCGATCTTCTGCGGGTCGCCTTCCGGGTCCCCGGTCAGATCCATGATGCCGCCCATCCCCTGGATCATGAAGTCGTAGCCGGCCCGATGAGCGTAGGGACCGTCCTGACCGAACCCGGTGATCGAACAATAGATCAGCTTCGGATTGACCTTGGAAAGGCTGTCATAGTCGAGGCCGTATTTAGCAAGCCCACCAACCTTGAAGTTCTCGACCAGAATGTCGGCATCCGCCACCAGGCGGCGGACGAGGTCCTGACCTTCCTGTGTGCGAAAATCCACCGCAATGGATCGCTTGCCGCGGTTACAGGCATGAAAATAGGCGGCATCCCGGTCCGCGCCCGCCTCGTCCTTGACGAATGGCGGTCCCCAGCCCCGGGTATCATCGCCTTGCGGGCTTTCCACCTTGATGACGTCTGCCCCCAGGTCCGCGAGGGTCTGGCCCGTCCAGGGCCCGGCCAGAATGCGGGCCAGTTCGACAACCTTGATGCCTTTGAGCGGCGCGGTCATGTGTCTCTTCCTGAATAGTGCCGACGGTCAGGCTTCTGATGTCTTGCGATAGATATGATAGCGACCCCGGTGAATGCCATCCGGCTTTTTCAGGGGCTCGTAATTCGGCAGGTTGAGTTCGAGCGCGCACAGGATAATTCCGCCAACGGCCATGTGGGCATCTATTGAAGGAGCCAGCCAGGAAGCTGTCGCAAGGTCATTTGTAGGATCCGCCGAACCGATGTCGATATGGGCGAACGACGCCTTCGCCCCGATCCGCGGCCCGCAGAAAACAAGCGTGTCGCGAATGTTGCCGAGGATCATGTGATGCGCGTCCGGAGCGCAGCTCGGGTGGCAGTCCATGGCGAAATCGAATACGAAAATTTCCTTGTTCGGATAAATCTCGCGCAGGTGGTCATAGGTTCTGCCATTGCCCAACCCGAGTTCCAGGATAGGTCCGTCGACTTCGTTGACCTTGTCGACCAGAAATTCGAGCAATGTTTTCTGGGATGTCATTCGACGAATAAAACTGTCCAAACGGCTCATTAAAAAAATTCCCTGCAACTTACGACGCACCTGACATAGACAATGCCCCGGCTGCCGTCAAAACCTCCCGTCCGTATTTAGGTGTTATCAAAGGCTGACGGAATACCAGCCCTTGCGGAAGGTCAAACAGGACTTTGCCGTAATCTGCGATCATGCTAACGCCTTAGGTCATCCTCACATTTTCATGAGGGTGCGGTTGCGGCCTCCAAAAAGGGCCTTACGGTCAGGCACGGGCAGGCAATTGCGCCTAACATCAGCAGGAGAATTCGATGCGTTCAGAAACGGCGCCGGCCATACGGCTGGAAGACTATCAACCGCCACTTTATCGCATCGACAAGGTCGCCCTGAACGTTGAACTCGCCCCGGGCGCAACCCGCGTGACCGCGACGCTTGAGGTCAGCAGGCAACCGGGAACAGAGGCCGGCGCCCCGCTTGTGCTGGATGGTGACGAATTGTCACTTGCGGGCATCAAGCTGAATGGCGAAACGCTTGCCGAGACTGCCTATGCAGCGACAGCCGATCGTCTCGAACTTGCCTCACCGCCTGCCGATCCGTTCGAGCTGACACTCGTGACCGAACTCGATCCGGACGCGAACACGAAGCTGATGGGGCTCTACCGCTCCTCGGCAACCTATTGCACCCAATGCGAGGCCGAGGGCTTTCGCAGGATTACCTATTTTCTGGACCGACCGGATGTCCTTGCCGTTTACACGACACGTCTGGAGGCCTCGAAGAAAGACTGCCCCGTTCTCCTGGCCAACGGCAATCTGACGGAGACAGGAGATATCGACGGCACCGGCAGGCATTATGCCGTGTGGCACGACCCGCACCCCAAACCGGCCTATCTGTTCGCACTGGTTGCGGGCGATCTCGCCGAAGTTCCGGACACGTTCACCACCATGTCCGGCAAGGAGGTCGCACTCAACATCTACGTCGAGCACGGCAAGGAGAGCCTGTGTGACTGGGCCATGGATTCCCTGAAGAGATCCATGCGCTGGGACGAGGAAGTGTTTGGCCGCGAATACGATCTGGATGTGTTCAACATCGTCGCCGTGTCGGACTTCAACATGGGCGCGATGGAAAACAAGGGCCTCAATATCTTCAACGACAAGTACGTTCTGGCCGACCCGGAAACGGCAACCGACCAGGATTATGCCAATATTGAAGCCGTGATCGCACACGAATACTTCCACAACTGGACCGGAAACCGCATCACCTGCCGGGACTGGTTCCAGCTGTGCCTGAAGGAAGGCCTGACGGTGTTCCGCGACCAGGAGTTTTCGTCCGATATGCGCTCGCGCGCGGTCAAGCGCATTGCCGATGTGCGCTTGCTGAAGTCGCATCAGTTTCCGGAGGATGCAGGCCCGCTCGCACACCCCGTACGTCCGCGAACCTATCATGAAATCAATAACTTCTATACGGCGACTGTCTATGAAAAAGGCGCCGAGGTTGTTCGCATGCTGCAGACGCTTCTGGGCGAACAGAAGTTCCGGGCCGGACTGGACCTCTATTTCGACCGCCATGACGGCGAAGCAACCACAATCGAGGCATTCCTGTCCTGCTTCGCAGAAGCATCGTCCACCGATCTTGAACAGTTTTCGCTCTGGTACGAGCAGGCAGGAACACCAGTCGTGTCGGTGGAAACGGAATATGATCCCGACCGCAAGTCCTTCACCGTTTCATTGTCCCAGGAAATTCCGCCCATTGCCGGCCAGAAGTCCAGCAAACCGGCAGTTATCCCGCTGCGTTTCGGGTTGATTGGCCCCAATGGCGAGGACATGGAGACAGGCTCTGTGGAGGGTGCCAACGTCGCCGGCGACGTGCTTGTGCTCGACAAGGCTCACCAGGACGTCGTCTTCCACAATGTCGCTGCCGCTCCCGTTCTGTCTCTCCTGCGCGGTTTCTCCGCACCCGTCCGTCTGAACCAGCCCCTGCATTCCGAGGAACTCCTGTTTCAGGCAGCACAGGATCGAGACCCGTTCAATCGATGGCAGGCGGTGCAGACGTTGGCGATGCAGGACCTTGTGAGGCTTGCCGGCCTGGTCCGTGACGGCTCGGAAGGCATGCCGTCCGAAGACGTCATTGGTGTGTTCGCGTCTGTTCTGGGTGAAAACCAGCTGGATGAAGCCCTGCGTGCGCAGGCACTCACTTTGCCCAGCGAAGCGGATGTCGCACAGGAAATCGGCAAGGACGTCAACCCGGACGCCATTCATACGGCCCGTCAGATGCTGCGGCGCGCAGTTGCCGCCCGCATCGCATCTTCCCTCGTCCCGTTCATTACCGACCAGTCCGCAGGTGGAACCTTTTCGCCGGATGCGCAGGCAGCCGGAAAACGAGCGCTCGCAAACCGTTGCCTGCATTATTACGCAGTCTCCGGCGCAGCCGATGCGACCGACCTGGTCTGGTCGCGGTTTGCAACTGCCGACAACATGACTGACCGCCTCGCGGCCCTCACCCTTCTGGTTCACGATCATATGCCGCGTGAAGAGGAAGCGCTTGCAGCTTACCGCGAGCGGCACATGGACAGCTCGCTGGCCATGGACAAGTGGTTCATGACCCAGGCCACCGCACCCGGCAACGAAACGCTGGACCGGGTCAAGGCATTGATGTCGGACCCTTCCTACGATGCAGGCAACCCGAACCGTGTCCGCTCGCTGCTGCAATCCTTTGCTACCGGCAACCCGACACAATTTGCCCGGATGGATGGAGCCGGATTTGAACTGATCGCCGAATCAGTTCTGGAGATCGACAAGCGAAATCCACAAGTGGCATCGAGACTTCTGACGAGCTTCCGCTCGTGGCGCGCACTTGACCCACAAAGAAGTGCCCTTGCTGAATCTGCCCTCTTGAGGATTTCAGCATGCGAAAATCTGTCGAGAGACAGCCGTGACATCGTCGACAGAACCTTGCAGTAGTCTGCAATACTGAGAAAGGTTAACGAAAGAACGGAAAATCTGGATTTGCGTTAACCATTTTATTCTTTGACGGGTCTGGACAAAAACAGACGATTTGATTCAAATGGAAGTGATTCGGGGCACCCCCGACGCGGCGGTTTTTGAGGCACACTTCCTATGGCGAGAGCATTAGCTGGCGACGCATCTGCGCGGCGCAGCGAGAAGGAGTCTGAGTGGGAGACAGACGCAGGCACAAAACGCCTGCCTCTGCGCACCCTCCTCGGCGCTCTGGCCGAAAGCCTGGCCCGCTCCGATAGCCTGATGCGACGCCTCATTCCCGGCCTCGCCATCATCTTCATCGTCATACTCGCCCTGTTCCGAACTGGCGACCTTGTCAGCGATTACACCCGGACCCAGGAAAACGCCCAGGTTACGCTCAGCCTGATGGCAACTGTCGTCGCCAGCGGCCTGATGTCGTCGGAAAACGATCTGCCTGAAACGGGCTACCGGACGACGTTGAAACGCATCCTTGCCGACAGTCTGCCCACAGGGGCGACCAGCAAGGGCCGGATTTATCTCGTTGCGGACCAATCCGGCACAATCGTTGCCTCGGCACCGCTCCAGCCATCGCTTGAAAGTCGGCCGATCAGCGACCTCCTTGGCCCGTCACAACCACTCATGGTGTTTGGCGCCCGTGCCGGCGTGATGCCGGTTGCCACCAACCTTGGCACAGGCCGGGGCCAAGAACAGGTTCTCGCAACGGTTCATCACCTCGACGGCCGCCTCGGAATGGTGGCGGTGCTGCAGCCGGAAAACGAGATCTTCAGCCAGTGGCGGGATGACCTTTCGGCCAATGTGACGCTCTTCGTCGGAACTTCGCTGGTGCTGCTTGCCGTCATCTACGGCTTCTTCAGCCAGGCAACCCGCGCGGAAGCGGCCGACGACATGTATGCGGCAACCCGTGCCCGCATCGACACCGCCCTCACCCACGGCCGCTGCGGACTGTTCGACTGGGATCTGTCGCGCGGCAGAATGTTCTGGTCCTCTTCGCTCTACGAGCTGCTCGGACGCGAACCCAAGGACGATATTCTCAGCTTTGCCGATGTCGCAGACATCACCCATCCCGATGACATCGACCTTCTGGGCCTTGCCGAGCACCTGCTGGAAAGCGGTGAAACCCTGGTCGATGAGACCTTCCGCATGCGCCACGCCGACGGAAGCTGGATCTGGCTTCGCGCCCGTGGTGAAATCCAGTCGGAACCCGGCCGTGCCGAGCCGCACCTCATCGGTATCTGCATCGACATTACCGAGCAGCACGAGCTTGCCGAACAGAGCCGTATGGCAGATCTTCGCCTGCGTGATGCGATCGAGACAATCTCGGAAGCTTTCGTTCTGTGGAATGCCCGAAACGAGCTTGTGATCTGCAATTCCAACTATCAGTCGCTGCACAGCCTGCCGAACGCCGTGATCAAGCCTGGCACACCCTACAAGGACGTGATGGCAGCTGCCTCCAATGCCGAAGTAGCACCGCAACCGGTCACTCTTCGCCAGCGTGGCGGCGCTCCTGATGGTTCGTACGAAGCGCAACTGGAAGATGGTCGCTGGCTGCAGATTTCCGAGCGGCGCACCAAGGACGGCGGTTTCGTGTCTGTCGGGACCGATATTACCCCGCTCAAGAAACACGAAGAAAAACTGATCGACTCCGAAAAACGGCTGAGGGCAACCGTTTCCGATCTCCAGAAGTCCCGCCAGACCCTTGAGGTTCAGGCCCGGCAGCTGGTGGAAATGGCAGAGAAGTACCAGGAAGAGAAAACCCGGGCGGAAGCCGCCAACAAGGCCAAGTCCGAATTCCTGGCCAATATTTCTCATGAACTGAGAACGCCGCTCAACGCCATCATCGGCTTCTCCGACATCATGACGCAGGAAATGTTCGGCCCCGTCGGCACCGACAGGTATTCCGACTACTGCAAGGATATCTATTCTTCCGGCACTTACCTGCTGAACGTGATCAACGACATTCTCGACATGTCCAAGATCGAAGCCGGTCGCATGAGTATCGAGACCGAAACGGTCAATGCATCGGAATCGGCCGAAGATGCCAGCCGGATCGTCACGGGAGCTGCGACCGAGAAGAACATCACCGTCACCACCGATGTCGTTGAAAACGTCTCGGTGCACGCAGACAAGCGGGCGCTCAAACAGATCCTACTAAACCTGCTGGCCAATGCGGTGAAGTTCACGCCGGACAATGGCACCGTCACGCTCAGGGCGCGGCCACGCGGAGACAAGCTGCATTTCGAAGTGATCGACACAGGCATCGGAATTTCAGAGCGCGATATAGAACGTCTCGCCCAACCCTTCGTGCAGGTGGAAAACCAGTTCACCAAGACCCACCAGGGCTCGGGCCTCGGACTAGCCATCGCCCGCTCGCTGGTTGAACTTCATGGCGGAGCGCTGGTAATCAAGTCGGAAGTGAAGAAAGGCACCACTGTCAGCTTCACCTTGCCGCTTGCCGACAAGGAAGCCGCCTGAAGGGCTTTACCCTCCAGGCGAGCCAGGTTGTCCGTAGCCCTAAAGCACAACAGATCAGTCGTTGCCGCTTGTTGTTGCCAGTTCGCTCAGGATGTCGAGCGAACGGGTCCACAGCAATGCGCCGCCTTCCTCCGGAAAAAACCGGCGGCTTGCATTGGGCAATCTGCCTGCGAGCGAAAGACCGAAGTCCGGTGAATGAACCGGGCTGCCATCCTTGCCGCCGTACCAGAGCGAGACCGGGCAGTTGATCATGCCAAGGTCGATACACCAGGGCCTGAGCGCTGCGAGCGTCTCAAGGACGTATCCTTTCGGTCCCTGCCTGAAGCCTTCCCGAAGGGCGTGCCTGTAGGCCGCGGCGAAAGGTTCGACGCCATACACCGACCGGTCTTCCGGTGAGCTCATCGACAATACCAGGTCGTAGAAGCCATCCGGCTCGGCGAAGCCTTCAAGCATGGCAGAAAACCCTGCGGGGTCTTCCTGTGCATGCCGTGTCATATCCCTCACCTGATCCGGCAAACCATCAGCGAATTCCGGACGGTAGAGTTCATCCTGACCGGAGACGATAGCAAGGGAGCTTGCAGATCCCGACGCTGCAGCGGCGAAAGCGAAAGGCGCTCCTTGCGAAAAGGCGACCACTGGGATGCCGACAAGGCCAAGGTTCGCAACAAGTTCGCCAACGTCACGCGCGACACTTGCCAGTGACTTGTCAGGATCGGGCGATGAAGCGCCGAGGCCCGGCCTGTCCGGTGCAATCAGTCGAAGGTTTAGCTTTTCGAGATGTTCCAGGCCAAAGCCAAGTGTGCCGGCCATGCCGGCGCCTGTCAGAAACAGAACCGGCGTGCCTGTCACCGGGCCCCATTCAGACCAGGCAAACACACGGTTGCCAGCCAGCGCAATACGGTCGCTCCGGTCCGGACGACGGACCGTTTCGTCGAATGAATAAGTCATGAGGTTTCTCAGAGTATGGAAAAGGGTTCGCTCAAGAGAGAGCGAATGATTTGAAATCGGCCGCCGGCGCGGCCCTTCCCTATCCCAATGGAAACAGCTTGGCAATCGGGGTCAAGTGTTGACCGTTTCAACCTCGCCAATCAGCCGCACAAACGTCTCGCGCACCTTCACCTGAAGGTCTGCGAGCTCTGCTTCCAACCGGGTGAAGGTCGGACTGCCGGAGGCCTGAACCAGGAGATCCAGTACCCCGCGAGGTGCTTCTGCCGGCACGAACTTGCCGGAAAGAGCCAGCCGCAAAACCTGGGTCAGACGGTGGTAAAGCCTGAGAGCTTCCAGCAACAGCCCGGCGTCGCCCAGGGTGAGGAAGCCGGCGTCGCGGGCCAGCTCCAAAGCCTGTTCCGTGCTTTGTGCCAGGATTTCCGGATTTTCCTGAGCGTGTGCAAGCTGCAGAAACTGGGCAAGAAACTCGATATCGACCAGACCGCCGGCCACCTGTTTCAGATCCCAGACATCTTTGGTGCCTTTTTCCTTCTCGATCCGGGCACGCATGGTGCGGACATCGTCAGCCAGCTTCGTCAGATCACGCGTCTGCACCAACGTGCCGCAGATGCTGTCGACGATCTTCTGCTTGAACTCAGGCGTCGTGGACGCAATCACCCGTCCACGCGTCAGAGCCATATGCTCCCAGGTCCAGGCCTCTTTCTGCTGGTAGGCTATGAAGCCGTCCAGATTGGTCGCGAGCGGGCCTGCATTGCCGGACGGACGAAGCCGGAAATCAACCTCGTAAAGCGAGCCTTCGGCCGTCGGTGCGCTGAGGGCCGTGACCAGCCGCTGGGTCAGACGGGTGTAGTACTGGGTGATTGCCAAAGGCCGCTTGCCATCAGACTGCTTGACGTCTTCCGGCGCTTCATAAAGAAGGATCAGGTCCAGATCGGAGGCTGCCGTCATTTCGCGCCCCCCAAGCTTGCCCATGGCCAGGACCGCGATATTGCCCCCCGGCACCGTGCCGTTGCTTTCGCCGACATGCACGATTACCTGCTTCAGGATCCGGTCGACGACAACTTCGGCCAGCCGTGCCAGTGCAAACCCTACCCGGTCGGCGGACAAGGTATCTGAAATCATCCGCAGGCCGATCAGGAACTGCTGCTCCTGGGTAAATATCCGCGCCCTGTCCAGTGCTTCCTCATAGAAGCGGGCCTGAGACAAGGTTCTGTCGAGCCCGGCGCGGAACTCCTCGACGCTCGGCATGGCGCCGAAAAACGCCGGATCGAGGACAGCATCCAACACATGAACCCGCTTGGAGACCGTTTCGGCCATGCGTGGCGCAGCGCCCATGGTGGTTGCCAGCAACGTCAGGAGTTGTGGATTGGACCGCAGCAGCGAGAACAGCTGCACGCCCGCCGGCAGCTTGGCCAGAAAGTTGTCGAACGCCCGCAGTGCAGCGTCCGCATTGTCCGTGGCCGCCAACGCACTGAGAAGCGCAGGATGCATTTCGGTCAGCCGCTCGCGCGCCTTGGTCGAACGGGTGCACGGATAGCGGCCGAAATGCCAGGCCTTGACGATCGCGGCAGCTTCCGCAGGCTGCTTGAAACCAAGTCCGGCGAGCGTCTCCAGGGTCCCGGGATCGTGGTCATCGCCGGTAAAGACCAGATTGCCCAGCTCGGACGACAGTGCCGGTTCATCTTCGAACAGTTCGGCATAGTGGTGCTGAACCGTTCGCAAGTGGTCGAGCAGTGCCGTTTCAAAGGCTGCAAGTGTGTCGTAGCCCATCAGCGCGGAAACCCGCTTCATGCCGTCTTCATCCTTCGGCAGAAGCTGGGTCTGCTCGTCGTTCAGCATCTGGATGCGATGCTCGACATTGCGCAGGAACCGGTAGGCGGCGGCCATTTCGTCGCGTGTCTTGCCCTTGATCCAGTCTGCATCCACCAGAGCGTCCAGCATGTCGAGCGTGCGACGTCCGCGAAGGGCCGGGTTGCGGCCACCCGCGATCAGCTGCTGGGTCTGGACGAAGAACTCCACTTCCCGGATGCCGCCACGGCCGAGCTTGACGTTATGTCCGGCAACCGCAATGGCCCCGTGGCCCTTGTGCATATGGATCTGGCGCTTGATCGACTGAACGTCAGCAATTGCTGCAAAGTCCAGGTACTTGCGCCAGATGAACGGCACGATTTCATGCAGGAAGGATTCGCCGGCGGGAATGTCGCCCGCGCAGGGCCGCGCCTTGATCAGCGCCGCCCGTTCCCAGTTCTGCCCCAGGGATTCGTAATAGACCAGCGCAGCGGGCACCGACATGGCAAGCGGGGTCGCACCGGGATCGGGGCGCAGGCGAAGATCCGTACGAAAGACGTAACCGTCCGCGGTCCGGTCCTGCATGATCTTGACCAGGCGCCGCGTCAGCCGAACGAATTCCACCGGAGCTTCCGCTGTACCCGCCATGGGCGCCTTGGCTGGGTCGTAAAGAACGATCAGATCGATATCGGACGAATAGTTCAGCTCGTTTGCGCCGTGCTTGCCCATGGCAAGGACGATGAGGCCGCTATCGACTTCCGGCTTCTCCAGGTCATGCGGTGCGAACTTGTTCAGACGGACCAGATCGCCAAGGCAGAACCTGATTGCCGCTGTCAGCGCGGCGTCGGCAAATCCGGCCAGGGCACCGGTAACGCGGTTCAGACCGATCGCACCGGAGATATCGGCGAGACCGAGCGTCAAGGCGAGATCGTGTTTGAAGTGGCGCAAGGTCCGCATGATACCGGCCTCGTCCTCCGCCCGCGCTTCTCGGGCGGCAGACAGCAGGTTTTCAAGACGGCTTTCCGGCGCTTCCTGCAGCAAGCGAAGGAGACGCGGTGGATCGGCAAGCATCAGATCGCGCAGATAGGGCGAGTTTCCAATGACCCCGATCAGGAAACCTTCCAGGTCCGGTTTTTCGTGCAGAAGAGCGTTGAGGGCCTCGCCGGCTTCGGCATGAGCCAGAAGATCTTTCAGGAACAGGGCTGCATGATCGGGATCCGGTGCCGTTGGGACCACCGCGATCCGGTCGGCCAGAACGCCCGCGCCACCGTCCTGGTCAGTTCCCTTCTCCCGTTTGCCCGGCTGTGCCGCCTTGTTCATGCCCGCTCCTGCTGCTGTCCGGTTTCACCGGCTTGAGATCGATCCGGGCGCTCAGCCCCGGGTTCTCATTCATGAAGCGCAAGTCTCCGCCATGCAAGCGGGCAACCGCCTTGACAAGACTCAATCCAAGGCCTGTTCCAGGTTCGGAACGGCTTTCCTCCAGCCGAACGAAACGTTCCTTCACCCGGTCCTGGTCCTTTTCCGGAATGCCGGGGCCATTGTCGGTGACGCTGAGGACGATGCGGCCGTCCTCCTCCCGCCCGCCAAGGCGAATTAGCAGGTCGCCAGTTTCAGGACGACCGTATTTCAGTGCATTCTCAATGAGGTTCACCAATACCTGGCTGATGAGGTCGCGATTACAGTCTGCCTTCAGCCCTTCTGGCAAATCGGTTTCAAGCTTGCCGCCCTCATCTTCAACCAACGGCTCGTAAAGTTCGGCAACTTCGGCAACCAGCTTGTTGAGATCGGTCGGCTCCATGACGGAGGCCGGTGCCATGGATTCAACACGCGCAATACGCAGCAGCGCGTTGAATATCCTCAGGAGCTGGTCGGATTCCTCCAGTGTCGCTTCCAGGGCGCCGCGGTAGCCCTCCTCCCCCTTGGCTTCCCGCAAGGCATTTTCGATCCGGGTCTGCAGGCGCGTCAGAGGCGTCTTCAGGTCATGGGCGATGTTGTCTGTCACATCCTTCATCGACTGCATCAGCAGTTCGATCCGGTCGAGCATCGTGTTGAGATTGATCGCCAGACGATCGAATTCGTCGTCATTGCCCGCAACGGGCAGACGGCCGGAGAGCTCGCCCTGCATGATCGTGCGACTGGTGGCGGAAATCTCGTCGATGCGCTTCATCACCCTGCGGCTGACAAACAGCCAGGTGATCGCGGCCATGACCACCACGACGACCAGCCACAGGCGCAAGGCGTTGGCCAGAAGGTTGGAGAACCTGAGCTGGTCACCCAGGTCACGCCCAACCAGCAGACGGAAGCCGCCGCGAAGCTCAAACGTGCGCACCATGGCCTGCCGCTCTACGTCTTCTGCATCCTGGCCAAGGCGCGTGTAACGAACCCGGCGCAATCCACCATCGGCTTCTTCGAGAACGGTGGTCGGCAGGCGGGCAATATTCCCGACAAGCGCATTGCCGGCGAAATCGACGAGGAGATAAAGGCTGGCATCTGGATGGCGGGACCGCCTGTCGATGGTTTCGACAAGATCGCGAACACCGCCGCGCACATAGACGTCGGCAAGGGTTTTCAGTTCTGAATCGACGGATTGAACCACCTGCTCGGACATCAGGTTGTCCGTGTTGTCCGCAATATAGAACAGCAGCACACCGGACATCACCGTGAAGACGGCAATGTAGAGCAGCGACAGCTTGAAGGCTGTGGTTCTGGTAAACCTAGTGAGCCGCGTCACGGATCGTATATCCGGCACCCCGGATGGTGTGCAGAAGTGGTGTTTCGAAACCCTTGTCGATCTTGCCGCGCAGACGGGAGATATGGACGTCGATCACGTTGGTCTGCGGATCGAAGTGATATTCCCAGACGTTTTCGAGCAACATCGTACGGGTCACAACCTGACCGGCGTTCTGCATGAGATATTCCAGAAGGCGGAATTCACGCGGCTGCAGCGGGATTTCCGTTTCGCCGCGGCGGCACGAATGCGCCATCCGGTCCAGCGTCAGGTCGCCGACGGTATAGGTGGTCTCAATCTGGCTGGCTGACTTGGGGCGTCGTGCCAGTGCCTCTATGCGGGCTTGAAGTTCGGTAAAGGCGTAAGGCTTGGGCAGGTAGTCGTCGCCACCGGCCTTCAGGCCCTTGACGCGGTCATCGACCTGACCGAGCGCCGAGAGGATCAGCACCGGTGTGTGATTGCCTTCCCGGCGCAGGTCCTGAATGACCGAAAGGCCATCCATCTTCGGCAGCATGCGGTCAACAATGAGGATGTCGTAGTCCCTGTCGAGGGCCATATCCAGCCCGGTCCGCCCATCGGCAGCCTGGTCGGCGGTGTGGCCCAGTTCACTCAAACCCTTGACGAGGTAGCTTGCAGCTTCCGGGTCGTCTTCAATGACAAGAATCCTCAACATCTCATCCTTTTAGCTTGAGTTGGCCCTAAAGAAAATGGCTGACGGCGGCGATGGATGTGAGAGTCGCCGCCGCCAGTCAGTCAGGGTTTAGCAGATAAACCCTTGGCAATGACCGGCCCGTCGGGGTTTGGGGGCAGAGGGCAGGCCGGTCTTGCCTCACAGGTCCGGTTCGGGGCAGAACCGGCCCCTGATCAGGCGAGGTTCATGGGCAGGGCCACGAACCGTGTCGTGTTGTTGCTTTCAACCCGGAAGAGAACCGCCTTGCGGCCATCCTTTTCCGCCTTGTCCAGCGCCTTCAGCACGTCGGACGGGCTGTTGACCTTCATGCCGGCCACTTCCAGGATCACGTCACCGGTGTTGAGGCGCTTTTCGGCTGCCGGGCTGTCCGGGTCGATTTCGGCAATAACCACGCCGTCACCTTCCAGGCCAGCTTCGGCTTTCGTCGTCAGGACCAGGCCGAGATCATCCAGGCTGGTCTTGCTTTCACCGGCCTCAGGCTGAGCGGCTGCAACCTGTTCCTGATCCTGCAGGCGGCCCAGTGTTACGGTGACGTCCTCTTTCTGGCCGTCACGCCAGACCGTGATGTCCACCTGGCTGTCGGGCTCGTAAGCCGCAATGATCTTGGACAGCTCGCGCGGGCCCTTCACTTCAGTGCCGTCAACGGCAAGGATGGTGTCGCCCGAGCGCAGGCCAGCCTTCTGTGCCGGGCTGTTTTCCTGCGCTTCCGCGACGATGGCGCCGCGGGCCTCTTCGAGGCCAAGGCTCTCCGCGATGTCATCCGTGACGTTCTGAATCTGAACGCCCAACCAGCCGCGAACGACGGTGCCGTCATCCTTCAGCTCCATGATGACATCCTGCGCGGTCGAAGCCGGAATTGCGAAGGCGATACCGACGTTGCCACCGGACGGCGAGAAGATCGCCGCATTCACACCGATGACTTCGCCATGCATGTTGAAGGCCGGACCACCGGAGTTGCCGCGGTTGACCGGGGCATCGATCTGGATGAAGTCGTCATAGGGGCCGGCGCCGATGTCGCGACCACGTGCCGAGACGATACCAGCCGTGACGGAGCCGCCGAGACCGAACGGGTTACCGATAGCGACAGTCCATTCGCCGACCTGCGGTGCTTCCTTGGCGAAATCGACATAGGTGAACGTTTCGTCGCTTTCGACTTTCAGAAGGGCCAGATCCGTCCGTTTGTCGGCGCCGATGAGCTTGGCATCATATTCCTTGCCGTCACGGTCGATCACGGTGAACTCGGTCCCGTTTTCGATCACGTGATGGTTGGTGACGAGGTAACCGTCATCAGAGATGAAGAAGCCGGAGCCCTGGGAAATGCCGTACTGGCGCGGGGCACGGCGCTGATTTTGTTGCTGGTCACCGCCACCCTTGCCACCGAACTCGCGGAAGAAGCGCTGGAACGGATGGCCATCAGGCAGGCCCTTGAAGAAGTCTTCGAAATTGTCGTTGCCACCACCGAAGTTCATCATGCGCGGTTCTGCGGCCTGCTTGACCTGAACGCTGACAACCGCCGGGCTGACGGCAGTGACGACGTGGGAGAAGTCCAGCGGAGCCGCGGTATCGACACGGACAGCATCAGCCAGAGCCAACTGGCTCGGAACAATGGTCTGTGCCGTCAGAAGTCCGGCTGCGCCGAGCGCGACGACGCCTGCCAGCAGTTTGGCGCGACGGGAGCGCAGGGGAGAAACTGAGCGACTGTTTTGCATGTTGTCTTCCTCTTTCGAGATAAGGTTTGAAAACCATTTCCTGGACTGCTTGCGGGGAAAGCGCTCCAGGTTCGAAAGTGAAAGTAGGTGAACCAGTCTTACAGGCGCCTGTCGGCGGCATTACGGTTTTGTAAGGTTGGAAGAAATGGCAGAAAACGTGAGGAAAACCGCCACGACCGGAGCACAAGTGGCAACGGTTTTTTCCGTCCCGAACATGCACAGAAGTGAAAACCGAGTGCAGAAAGCAGGAAACAGCCGGCCAGCGACCCAGGCAGAGTGTTCTCTGCTTCGCGTTACGAGGGGTTCGATTCGCCTGTCAGGGGAAGACGACCGGTGTATCGCCCGGCTGCCATCGGTTCCATTTCGGCATCACGGATTGGAACCGGGGCGACACTTCGAAGGCTTCCAGCCAGGCTTTCAGCGACGTCCACTCCTGGCTGTCGAACCAGCTGCGATCCGAGTTGGCGAACTGACGAACGAACGGCAGGATCGCAAAGTCGGCCAGCGAGGCCTTGCCGCCGAAAAGCCAGGGCGTAGCGGCGAGACGGCTGTCCAGATGCCATAGGAACTCCGCAGCACCGGCTTGCTCTGTTTCCCTGTCAGTGTCCGGATATCTCGTATCGTACTTGTAGCGATCCAGATGGCTTTTGAACGGGCCGTCGCAAACGCCGATCAATTCCAGCATGGCATCGAGATCGCCTTTTTCCGGCTTCAGCCAGTTTTCCGGGTCGGACCGGTCAAGCGCCCAGAGCATGATGTCGAGGCTTTCATCGATCACCGTTTCGCCGGTTTTCAGGCAGGGTACCGTTGCCGAGGGAGACGTTTCCAGAAATTCGGGTGCCTTGTCCCTCAGGACGATTTCCCGCAATTCGACCTGCTCGCCACTTGCGGCAATCGAGAGCCTTGCCCTGATGGCATAGGGGCAGCGGCGGAAAGAATAGAAGATCGGCATCAAGGTTGCGTTCATGCGCGTGGAATGACCCATCGGTGCCGGCAGGTCAACAGTGCCGAAATCACCTTATTGCAACAAAGCACTTGGTGGTTTTCACAGGTTATAAAGGAAATTTGGCGAAACTTATGCCGATAGGGTACGGACATGAGCGACTCGCTTCTTAAGCTTGCCAGGGACAGTTCTTCAGAGAAAAAACACGAGCTTGCCGAGCACGTGACAGGCCTGCTTGTTGCCCGCGCAGACGACCCCGGCTCCGAAGAGACGCATCTTCTGAACAACATGCTCGAGGGCGTCTACGATTCCCTTGCTCACGACGCTAAGCGCAAGATGTCCGAACGTCTTGCAGATGTGCCGTCAATGTCCTCCAAGCTTGCCGCGGCAATGGCCAGCGACGACCTGCCTGTGGCCCAGGCAGTGCTGGAACGCTCCAAGTCGCTTCGCGAAGAAGATCTGCGCAAGATCGCGGAAACCAAGGACCAGGGTTACCTTCTGGCTCTCGCCAAGCGCGACCACGTCAGCAACGATATCAGCAATATCCTGATCAAGCGCGGCAGCAGGGATGTCAAACACACGCTGGCCGCCAACCTCGGCGCCGAGATCACCATGCCGGTGTTCGAAAGCCTGGTGAAGGACATGCCCAAGCAGCTTGGTGATCGCATCCGGCACTTGCGCAAGTCGAACGAGGAGCTGCTGGAAGATCTGTTCCGCGACGACGGTGAAGTCGCTGCCGGTGCGGAACTGGTGAAAAAGCAATCCAAGATCAGCCCGAAGGCGTGGCTGATGGGCATCCGGCTCGGCAAGACGACCCTGAACAAGGCGGTCTACCAGCTGGCCCAGGAACACAATCTTCTCGATGCAGTCGCCTTGCTCTCGTTCTTCTCCGGCCTCGACATGAAATATGTCCACAATCTCATGGTCCGGTTCGATTCCACCGGCATCGCCACCGTCTGCCGGGCCACCGGCATCGGCGCGATGGAATTCCAGGCAGTGTGCAAGGAACGATGCAAGCATCTGAAGTTTCCCGAAAGCACCGGCAGCAAGTGGCTGACGAACTACCACATGCTCGATGACACCGATGCCCGCCGACTTCTGGCGCTCATGAAAATCAGGCTGAAAGCAGCCAAACACGAGAAGGCGGCCTGATCGCCACCGGCCCAAGTGCGAAAATCCGTTTCGCGACAGGGCGAAAATTGAGTTTCAAAATCCAAGTCAATTCCGGATTTTTCGCCTAGAACTTGTGCAATTGCATATTTTTCAGGCGACTTCATGCACATCGATCCCAAACCGACCTTCAGAACCGCGTTCGCCCCGGCGTTGCCTTGGCCGCAACCAACCGAAGCGTTTCTGGCCATGGCGGGCGGCGCTGTCGGTATCGGCGCATGCGCTCTGATGGTGTGGTTGATGCACGCATATGGCAGTCTGCCGCTGTTTCTGATGGCGCCTCTTGGTGCCTCTGCCGTACTGGTGTTTGCCGTGCCAAACAGCCCGCTTGCACAGCCTTGGTCCGCAATTCTGGGAAACACCTTGTCGGCGGTGTGCGGCGTGGTGGCGCTTGCCTTGCTGCCGTTGGAAACCGCGCCGGTTCTGGCTGTCGCGCTTGCGTTTGCCGCGATGATGCTCGGCCGGGCTCTGCATCCGCCTGGTGGAGCTGTCGCCTTGCTGATTGGCTTGTCGCCTGACCTTCTGACGGAAACAGGCGCGCTGATGATCGTCTTCAATACAGCCGTGATGACCAGTGTACTGGTGGCGTCCGGCCTGGTGTTTCATCGTTTCTCCGGTCGGAAATATCCGTTCCGGACAAGCCTTTCGCAAAGCGGGCCGCCACCAATGCGGCGTCTTGGCCTGACCGAGGAAAATCTGTCGGACCTGCTGTCGAAGTTTCACCAGTCCACCAACCTCGGTGCTGTCGATCTTGCCCGGCTTGTGGCCGCTGTCGAGGCAGAGTTGATACAGCCTCCCTTCGAAGGGGTAGCCTGTGCAGATGCGATCGCCCTGGAACACCTTCATGTAGCTCCAGACGCGTCTCTTCAGGAAATCCTCAGCAAACTGCAGCAGTCCGAAACGTCCAAAGTCGCAGTCGTGAATGCTGACGGCCATCTTGCCGGTCTTATCAACCAGCGCGACCTGCTACGCGTCCTGAGCAAAGGCTCCAGTGACGGATCGAACTTCGCCCCTCCCCTCGCTCGAGACCTCCTGCATGCTCCGGTGACGTCTTTCGACGGCACCCTGCCGCTTGTTGATGCCCTGCATGTGATGGTTCGCGATAATCTGGATCATGTTCCGGTATGCCAAGAGGGAGTGTTCGAAGGTTTTCTGACCCGTTCACTCCTGCTTGAGGCCCTGGTCTGGCCCGCAACGGACAGAAAGGCCGCCTGACGCGGTAAAAGCACAGGGACGCGAAGGGAATTTTCCTGAATGAGCCAAGATGACGACCTGCCGGGAGACCCTGTCTGCTACGCCGACATGCTGGTAGGCGGATTTGTCGTTGATCAGGAAACCTTTCGCGATGTCAGCCGGTTCCGCAAATCTGAGCGCAGCCGCCTCTATGAAAAGCGGAAGGGACTGACCAGCACGGAGCGGGCGGTAAAGACCGCTGCGCTGATCGATCAGCTTCGCCCCGTCCTTGAAGCAGTCGACTATCAGAGGATCTCGCTCTACTGGCCAATCCGCGGAGAACCGGACCTTCGCCCCTTGATGACGGAGCTTTGCAACTCGGGCAGGACAGTTCTTCTACCCGTCGTTCTCGAAAAGCAGACACCGCTGGTCTTTCGCCCGTGGCAGCCAGGCTGCAAGATGGTGCGAGGCCTCTGGAACATTCCCGTTCCCGAAGAAGGTTCATCGCAGGTGCCCGAGGTCGTGATCGCGCCCCTGGTTGGTGTCGACGCCCACTTTTACCGCCTCGGCAATGGTGGCGGCTACTACGACCGCACGCTGGCATCGCTGCCGGCCAAACCGCTGACCATCGGGATCGGGTTCGCGTTCTGCAGTCTCAACTCCATCTTTCCAATGCCCTGGGATGTGCCAATGGACAAGGTCGTTCTGGACACCGGGCCTTTGGAAGTTGAACCGGGAAAATGACACTTTCTTCAACCAGTAGTTACCTAGTGCAAATCCGTGCAGGGTCTCCCAGAGACTTTATCAAATAAAGTAAACACGTTTGAGGCACGCATAAGCGCGCAAAATGTCAGCCTTATCCTGTAATTAATACGGATGGCGTGATAGATTTATCCTTTTTTTATCCTGCGCTTTAGACAGTTGTAAACTGTCTCTGCGGTAGTCCTGTTGCAAGAAAAACGGACAGCTAAAAGATGCTCAACGACCTTCTCAATCTCGCTCAGGAAAGCACCCCGGAAAAACGCCACCAACTGGTGGAACACGTTACCGAGCTTTTTGTGCGTGGCGCGAACAGCTACCAGACAGAAGAAATCGCCCTGTTCAACACGGTGCTGGAAAGCATGCTTCCCACCATGGAGCCTGAACAGAAGAAAGCGATATCCGAACAGTTGGCGCCGATAGACGACACTTCCAACAAGGTCGCCTATGAGCTTGCCCGAGAAGAGATCGACATCGCCAGGCCGATGCTGACGTCCTCCAATGCGCTCAAGACCGAGGATATCCTACGGCTGGCCAAGACCATGGGTCAGGGGCACCTGCTGGCGATCTCGAAACGCCAGCATCTTGAGGCCAATGTAACCGATGTCCTGCTGGAACGCGGCGAGAACCCGGTCAAGCAATCTGTTGCCGCCAACTCCGGCGCGGAATTTTCCGAATGGGGCTCTCGCCTGCTGATCAAGCTGGCGGAAAAAGACGAGAAAATCCGCGACGCCATGATGGAGCGCGCGGACATTACCGAGTCGGACTACGACAAACTGATCAACCAGATGCCTGAGGCTCAGCAGGCGAAGATCCGCCAGCTGCGCAAGGAAAACGAAACCCTGATCCAGGATCTCTTCCACAAGGCCAGCAAGGTTGTTGCCAGTTCGAAGCTGGAACGCAAGGCGACCCGCATCAATGCGAAGGTCACCTTGAAGGAAATTCGGGCCGGGCAACGTTCGCTCAGCAAGGCGATCACGCAGCTGTCGCTGTCCAACAACCTGTTCGACATCTGCTTCCTGCTGGCGGAAATGGCGGGGCTGGAGCAGAAATACGTCACCAATGTCATGGTGCGTTACGATTCCACCGGTGTGGCGGTTCTTTGCCGTGCCATGGGAGTGGAAAATGCGGACTACAATGCTCTGTGCAAGGCCCGGGCGATGCACAACAAGCAGCCGCAGTCGACAGCGGAAAACTGGGCCAACGACTACCAGTCGCTGTCAGATCGTGACGCGCGCCGTCTGCTGTCCTTCATGAAGATCCGTCTGCAGACCCTGGAAGGCCAGGCGGCCTGAGGCCGCCTCCCCGCTTCCCGTCAGATCACGCCTCTGCTTTGCCGGGCGACACATCCCGCGTCACCACCGCAGCGCCCGCTTCCAGCGTGCGATGAACAGGACATTTGTCGGCGATCTCCAGGAGCCTGGTCCGCGTTGCTTCGTCAAGGTTGCCTTCCAGCGTGATCAAGCGCTCGAACCGGTCGATCTTGCCGTTCCGCGACTTCACGCTTTCCGAACACTCTTCACAATCGGCCGCGTGCACCTTCCCGTGCAGAACACGAGTGCCGATCCGTTCGATATCCAGCCCCTTGCGTTCAGCATACATGCGCAACGTCATAACCGTGCAGGCCCCGAGTGCGGCGGACAGATATCCATAGGGCGACGGGCCGCTGTCGAACCCACCGACATCCTTGGGTTCGTCGGCAATCATCCGGTGTACGCCGCTCGTGACCATGACCTGAAACTTGCCCTGGCCGGTCTCCACCACTTCAACACCATCCTTTGTTTCGTCGCCGGCCTGTTCCGCTACCGGATCGAGATAACGCCCGACCCAACCGGCAATCACACGTGCCGCATAGGCCGCGTCCTGGCTCTTTGAAAGAAGATGGTCGGCCGTATCGAGTGACACGAAGCTCTTGGGATGCTTTGCGGCAACGAAAATGTTGGTGGCATTGTCGATACCGACAACCTCGTCGAGCGGGGCATGCATCACAAGAAGCGCCTTGCCGAGACCCGCGACCTTGTCACGAACCGACTGGGCTTCCAGATCGTCCAGGAACTCCTTGCGAATGGTAAAGTTGCGCCCTTCGAGAGAAACCTCTCCTTCGCCCTGCTCGCGGATCGTCTCTTCCACCCCCTTGAAGCTTCGGATCACATGATCCGCGTCGGAGGGAGCGCCGATCGTCACGACGGCCCGCACTTCGGGAATGTCGGCGGCAACGGACAGAACCGCGGCGCCGCCGAGCGAATGGCCGATCAGGAGCTGTGGAGCCTGATAGTTGCGGCGCAGATAATCTGCTGCCCGCTTCAGGTCTTCGATGTTGGAGGAAAATCCGGTTGAGGCGAAATCGCCGCCGCTGCCGCCGAGGCCGGTGAAATCGAACCGGAGCACGGCAATCCCCTCTTGTGAGAGCGCACTGGCAACGTGGCGGGCGGCAGCGATATCCTTGGAGCAGGTAAAGCAGTGCGCGAACAGGGCGAAAGCCCTGATCTTGCCAGACGGCAGATCCAACCGGGCCGCCAGACTTGCGTCGTGCGCGCCGTCAAACTCCAGTTTCAGCGGGTGCTGTCCCATTCTTCTGCCTCCATGCGTTCACTCGGCCACAGGTAAGCACACCTGCCCGTCATGCAAGTCACGCATTGGTGTGAACACAGTGACTGCAGATCTTGAACGGTATGCAGCTGGTGAGACCGAAAACGAACGGCCGGAAGTGTCAGTCGGCCTTGTCCAGCAGCGCCTGCAGCCTACGCTCCTCTTCCGCGGTCAGCTTGGGAGCGGAGACATCATTGGCAGCAGCACGATTGCGAGCACGCTTGCGCAGGGCTGCAACAATCGCAATCAGACCCGCAATGAGGGCAACGGGGCCCGCGGCCCACAGAACGATGGTATGCCAGGCGAAGCGAGGCTTCAGCAGTACGAATTCGCCATAGCGGGACACAAGGTAATCGATCACCTGCTCGTCACTGTCGCCGGCGACCAGTCGCTCGCGTACCAGGACGCGCAGGTCCTTGGCCAGCGGCGCGTCGCTGTCATCGATGGACTGGTTCTGACAGACCATGCAGCGCAGTCCAGCTGACAGTGCGCGCGCACGGCCTTCCAGTACCGGATCGTCCAGAACTTCGTCGGGCGCAACGGCAAGAGCCGGTGCGGCAAGCAGGCTCACACAGAGCAGCAGGGCAAGGAATAGACGCTGTATCATCCGGTCACTCCGCCGCTGCCACACTTTGCTGACGTTTGCGGGCCGGTTTCGGAGCCCCCACGCGCAGCCGCCTGTCGGCAATGGAGAACACCGCACCGAGGGACATGATCACACAGCCAATCCAGATCAGGGTGATCAGCGGCTTGAAATAGACGCGCACGTCGACAGCGCCATCGCCGCGCCCTTCACCGAGCGAGAGATAGACCTGCGAAAACCCTGTCGTATAGATACCGGCTTCCGTTGTCGGCATCTGGCGCGCCGTGTAAATGCGCTTGGAGGGGTCAAGCTCGGCCACCAGGGTTCCGCCCTGACGGATGGAGAAGTGACCGACTTCTTCAGTGTAGTTCGGACCGCGGCGCGGTGCGGCGCCTTCGAAAGTCATCTGGTATCCGGCAAGTTCGACAACATCGCCCGGACGCATTGTGAGGACACGTTCTTCCTGAAACGCGGACGCCGTGACAATGCCGAGAACAGTAAGGCCGATGCCGAAATGGGCAGTGGCCGTTCCCCAGGCAGATCCCGGCAGGCCAACAAGACGGGCAAACCCGCGCTTGAAGCCTATTTCGAAGAATTTGACACGGGTCACGATTTCGGAAATTGCACCCGCCATGACCCAGACCGCCAGCCCGACACCAAGCGGCGCCAGCACCTTGTCCATGCCCCAGGCCCAGTAAGTGACCAGTGTCAGCAACAGGGCAAGACCGAAAGTCGCGTAAAGACGCTGGCAGGCCGCCCCAAGATCAGCCCGTTTCCAGGACAGGATCGGACCGAAAGGCACTGCGAGGAGCAGCGGCACCATCAGGGGACCGAACGTCAGGTTGAAGAAGGGTGCACCGACTGAAATCTTCTCGCCAGTGACGGCATCAAGCACCAGCGGATAGAGCGTGCCGACAAAGACGGCTGCACAGGCAGCGGTCAGGAACAGGTTATTCAGCACCAGACCACCTTCCCGGCTGATGGGTGCGAACAAGCCCCCCTGCTTCAACATCGGTGCACGCCAGGCGTAAAGGCTGAGCGATCCGCCGATGAAGATGCACAGAAGGCCGAGAATGAAGACGCCGCGGGCCGGGTCGGTGGCAAAGGCATGAACCGACGTCAGGACGCCTGAACGCACCAGGAAGGTGCCGAGAAGCGACAGGGAAAAGGTGAAGATCGCCAGCAGTACCGTCCAGACCTTCAGCGCCTCGCGCTTTTCCATGACGATTGCCGAGTGCAGCAGGGCTGTGCCTGCAAGCCAGGGCATGAAGCTGGCATTTTCGACCGGATCCCAGAACCACCAGCCCCCCCAGCCAAGTTCGTAATAGGCCCAGTAGGAGCCCATCGCGATGCCGAGCGTGAGAAAGCACCAGGCAAGCAGTGTCCAGGGCCGCACCCATCGTGCCCAGGCCGCATCGATACGGCCGAGGATAAGCGCTGCCACCGCAAAGGAGAATGTGATGGAGAAGCCGACATACCCGACGTAAAGCAGAGGCGGGTGAATGGCGAGGCCGATGTCCTGCAGGATCGGGTTCAGGTCAGACCCTTCCAGCGGAGGATTTGCAATCCGGGTAAAAGGGTTGGACGTTGCCAGCAGGAACAAGACAAAACCTGCAGTAACCCAGCCCTGGACGGACAATGTCACCGCTCTCAGGTCGGCCGGCAGATTGCCCCCGAAGACGCCAACAAGAGCACCGAAGAAAACCAGAATCAGCACCCACAGAAGCATCGAGCCTTCGTGGTTTCCCCAAACGCCGGTGAACTTGTAGAGCAGGGGTTTTGCCGAATGGCTGTTCTCGACAACGTTCAGCACCGAGAAATCGGAATTGAGATAAGCACCCGTCAGCACCACAAAGGACAGAAGGACCAGGAGAAAGAGCATCACCGAAACCGGCGGTGCCACTGCCATCAGGCGTTCATCCTTCTGGAGCGCCCCCCAGATCGGCAGAACGGATTGGACAAGTGTCAGCGCGAAGGCCAGCACAAGTGCGTAGTGTCCGAATTCGACAATCATGTCCGTTCCTCTTCCTCACCGGCACTGCGAACAATCAGTTCGCGTTGCCCTCTTCACCTTGCCAGTGTCCCTGCGCCTTCAGCGCTTCGGCCACTTCCTTGGGAATGTAGTTCTCATCGTGCTTGGCCAGCACACTGTCCGCAACGAAAACTCCGTCAGAGCCGACGACACCCTCTGTCACCACGCCCTGCCCTTCCCGGAACAGATCCGGCAGGATGCCCTTGTAGGTGACGGCAACCGTATTGGCCGTGTCGGTTACACGGAAGCTGACTTCGGCATTGTCGGAGCGCACGACCGAACCTTCCTCGACCAGGCCACCAAGCCGGATCCGCTGACCGGGCGCAACGCCGTTCTGGGTGATTTCGGTCGGGCTCTGGAAAAACACGATCTCGCTTCTCAGCGCGATCAGAATCAGCGTCAGGGCAATGGCCAGAACCGCGCCAGCCGAACCGATAAGGGTCAATCGTCTTTGTTTGCGTGTCATCAGCGAAGCGTCCGATTTTCAATTCCCCGGCGCAACTGCGCCGCCTGCGGCAGGTCTGCCGCTCAACCGTCAGTTAGACCAAGCTGGCTGGCAGCGTCCTTGATCATGGACAAGTCCTCCGGCTTGTCCGCATATGCCGACAGCGCCTCCTCAAGAGCCTTTTCCGCATCCTGTTTCTTACCCAGAACCATATAGGCACGGATCAGCCGGTTCCACTCATCCACCGATCCACCTTCCGTGGACAGACGCTCGGCAAGGCCGGCAACCATGCCGGCGATCATGGCCTGACGGTCATCTGCGGCCATTTCGCTGGCGGCAGCAACCTCCTCCTGGGACGGTCCCGGCAAACTGTTGCCTACCGGTGCGCCGCCTGTCAGCCGGGCCATTTCCTGACGCGCGGCCCCAACCCAGGCTTGGGTCTCATCAGCGCCCTGAAGGAGAGCCTGCCAAGCGGCAATCGCGTCTTCCTTGCGGCCTTCCTGGCCAAGCGCCAGTGCGAGAAAGAATCGTGGCTTTACAGCTGCGGGTTCCAGCGACACGGCCTGCTCGAAAGCGGCGCGGGCATCGGCTGTTACCAGACCCTGGTTTGCAATCGTCAGCGCTTCGCCCATATCGGTAAGCCAGGCCTGGTTCGGCCCGAGAATGCGGATTGCGTTGGAATAGGCTTTCGCAGAAGCCTGAGGCTGACCGAGCGACAGGTAGACCGGAGCAATGACTGCCCAGCCTTGCCCATCTTCCGGATTTTCCGCCAGATGACGTTCAACACGGGCAACCAGCAGATCGACGGATTGTTCTTCCGCCGGTGCGCTCAGACGGCTGAGCAACGGCTGGTCGGGAAGATCGGGAGAGCCAAGGACAAGATAAAGTCCGAAAGCTGAGGCTGGCAGCGCCAGCAGGGCCAGCCCCTGCGCAAGCTTCAAGCCGCCGCCCCTGGAGCCGTCCTGCTTTTTGCTGTCGCCCCTGTCGTGGGCTGCAAGCAGACGGCGCGCGATTTCCGTTCGCGCTGCCTCGGCTGCTTCGGCGTCTATCAGGCCCCGTTCGAGTTCCGTCTCGATCGCCGCAAGCTGCTCGCGATAAACCGCTTCGTCCGCACGCGCCGGTGCATCCTCCTGGTGGCGCCGTGTGCGCGATAGGGGAATAAGTACCGACAATGTCGCAACCCCGGTCAACAGGGCAATCAGGATCCAGAACACCATGGCCGCACTATAGACAATTCAATGCGGACAAAAGCAAGGTGGCTGGGATGTGACCGGCGGTCGCGGCGCAAACAAATCGGTGAATGAGGCCAGACCTTCAAAACCATTGCGGCAACCGGCTTTGCAATACGCCGACTTTGAGGGCCTAGCGGGAACCGTCAGCGCCGGCCAAGAGCATTGGCGACAAGTTTGCGTTCCGGACTGGGGCCGGAACTGGCATCGGCCGCGTTCTTGCTCGCTTTTGCATAGGCGGATTGCCGACTGCGGCGCAGCTGCGCGGCGTAATCCGTGCCGAAATAGATCTCCGACAGCATGATGGCGACGTCGGCTGCGGAAATCTGTGCCTCCAGCGCAGGTCCCTTGGATTTGCCAAGATCGGTGATCAGAGAACGGGTCAGGATTTCAAGCGTCTGTTCGACCGCTTGGCGTGTACTTTTGCCAATCTCGTTGACCGCGAAGGTCTCGGAGGCGTTCCGAACCATTGCGACCACGCGCAACGTACGCACGGCGTCATCAATCGCGATCTGGTCGATCTGCAGCTTGCCATCCTTGTCGAACTTCGGCACCTGCAGGGCACGCCGCACACTGCTGTGGGCGCTGTTCAATTCCCGGGTGACGACACTGGAGATGCTGCGTTTGGTTTCCGCCAGACGTTTGTGCCACCTGCCGGTGACCGAGAGATCCATGTCACGTTCAACACCGCGGACCAGCATGTGGTACTCCGACAGCGCCTGAGAAAAGGCCACCGGGTCCGGATTGTTGTTGCGATGTTCGAACGCCAGGATCTGCAGGCGTTCGGCCTCGCTCATGACCACATCAACAAATGGTGCGAACTGCGAACGAGCAATCGCCTTGGGGTCAGGGTCGCCTGCCAGACGTCCGGCAAAGGCACACAAGGCCGAAGGCATGTCCGAGCGGTCTACCAGCGCGGCGGCGATCACCGGAACATGGTCGGGAAATCGTGCGGTGCATTTGTCGACGAGACGCAGCACCTCAGTATCCTGCTTCAACCGATGCTCGTTGATGCGATCCGGTATGTTCTGCAGGAACGGCACCAGCCAACGTTCTGCCGCGAAGATCTTCTGAATGTCCCTGACTTCGGAGATACCGCGTTCGCCGCCAAGTTCGATTGCCATTCGGCGCTTGTCTTTGTCGGACGTTTCCGCACGGCGCAACATGTCGCCGATGGCGTCCACGGCACGCGAGCGCAGCGCCTGCACCAGGGCATCCACACGCTCACCACTAACGGCAGAATTTCCGGCCTGTTCCAGCACAAGGCGAATGTCGGCAGCCATGACATCACGACCGAGCCAGTTCCAGACACGGTCGAGAATGCCCCGCTGGATTCGGCCCTCCTGCCGCTGTGGCAGCATTTCGTTGATCAGAAAATCATCCAGCGGTGTGAAGAACATCCGCTGGATCTGATTGCGCCGCTGAGCGCCACCCGGCATGCTCGGTGCAACCGGCTGCGGTTTGCGAATGAGTGCCACGGCTGCGGCAAGAACGAGCTGGATATGCGGATCAGCGTGTTTTTGAACCTTGGCGCGTTCCAAATTGCGGACCAGAGCCTCAACCGCTTTGGGGCTCAGACTACGCAAGTAGGTTTTGATTTTGGTTTCAAGCTGGTCCGAATAGGTCATTCACAGCGTCAACATCGCGATCCTAGTTACCGCGAGTTTAACGTTAGAAGACTTAAACAAGTGTTGAGAATAAATACCGGGAACTTAAAGGGCTTCGGACAGCATCACCAGGACACTGTCTCCCTTTGAACCTTTTCCGCGCCGGCTGGTTCAGCCGATCACCTGCCAGGCACCCTGGTCGGTTTCACACGCCGTGCCGCGCGCCTGCAAGGTGCGGCCCTGGAGAACCATCTCGTGCGTAAACTCGCGGCAGCTGGTCTCGTTGACGAAATAGACCGGTCCGGGACGGACCTGACCGCTGCGGCCGGTACGCTCGTTCTGCCAGGCAACCGAAACCCCAAGGCCACGCGCGCGCAATGCCCTGGTCTGGGCATCTTCGGCTGCCTTGCGGTCAGACGGCTCAAGCGCGTCACCGAACTCGTTGTTCACCAGCACCGAAATGGCCGTATTCGCTTCCGAGCCGGAAACATTCGCATTCGGGTCACCGAAAAAGGACCCCCAAGAGTTGCTGTCTCTCGACCCGGACGTCATGGAGCAACCTGCCAAAGCAAAGGCAAGAGCAAGACACGAGGCACCGCGAAGACGCATTCTTGAAAGCTCCAAGTTCTTCGAATTTCAACCAGAAGCAGCTGAAATCCGATTGCTGACCATTTTCCAAAGGCTAGCGCAAAATGACTGCACTAGAAGGCGTGAAACCGGCGCAAACCGGTCGATGAATCAGTGTTATTTTCAATTTGTGGCCGAACTTGGCCACAACCGTGTCTTTGTTTCCGCTATTTGCATCACATCCTATCACAGTCCCGCAAGGGCGGCCCAAGCGAACGTTTGGTAAATCCCCTATTCCTTGCTGAGCGCCGGCAGCACCAGACGTGCCTTCAGGCCTCCGAGCGAGGAACTTTCAAGATCGAAGGTGCCGCCGTAAAGGGCGGCGAGATCTGCCACGATCGACAGGCCAAGACCTGTTCCCGGCACGGTTTCATCCAGACGCCGACCACGCTTGATGGCTTCGGCGCGCTGTTCAGGCGTCAGTCCGGGCCCATCATCCTCGACCGTGATCGTGAACATGTCCCGGTTCGTGGCCGGATCGTTCAACGGTGCCACCTGCACCCGCACCTTCGAACCTGCCCATTTGCAGGCATTGTCGATCAGGTTGCCGCTCATTTCTTCCAGGTCCTGGCTTTCGCCTCGAAAGCGGACCTGACCGGACTGCGCGAAACCGACATCAACGCCTTTGTCCTGATAGATCTTGCCCATGGCCCGGATCAGACGGGCAAGAACCGGCTCGGTCTCGCATGAAACACCGATGACCCGCCGCTGCGCCGCCATGCGGGCCCGCTCCAGATGATGCTGGATCTGGGTCGACATGATCGATGCCTGTTCGGACACCTTGTCCGCCAAGGGGCCGCCGGACGCCCTTGCCTCGTTTGAAATGACAGACAGTGGGGTTTTCAGACCGTGTGCAAGGTTGCCGACGTGGGTGCGTGCCCGCTCGACGATTTCCTTGTTCGACACGATGAGCGCATTAAGTTCCACCGCCAGCGGCGCGATCTCGCGCGGCAGGGCCTCGTCAATGCGTTCGGCCTCACCCTGTCGAACGGCCGAAAGCGACGCACGCAGGCGCGCAAGCGGCCGCAAGCCGAATTTCACCTGCAGGAAGATCGCCAGAATGAGCCCGAGCCCGACAATGCAAAGCGTGATGGCCACAAGCCGCGCGAACTCGAAGATATCCGCCCAGAACCCTGCTGTTGCAGCGCCGACGGCAATTACATAGGCCGCGTCTTCAACGGTAATTCTCTGCTGGAGTACGCGGATTTCATCACCGGTCGGCCCGACGATAAACCCGGCATTAGCGTCGTCCTGCCCGATCGGCGGCGTGTTCAGCGGATCCCCCACCAGCGACTCCGATGCATAGAGGATCGACGGGCTGTCGGCGCGTCGAACCGTCCAGTACCAGCCGGACAGCGGCAGGGAGAACCGAGGATCGCCGCGGTAGGTCGGCGCAGTCAGGGTTGCGGTTGCCTGGTCAGCACTGGCATCTGCATTGGTTGCCAGCATTTCGGCAATCAGTGCCTTGATATGAACCTCGAGCTGGGCGTCAAACGCCCGTTCGCTCGCTCTTTCATAAAGGCTCACCAGGAACACCCCGGCGATGGCGAGCGCGATGGTGGACCATACAGCCGCCACGAACACCAGACGTGCGGCAAGCGACCGCTGAGGCCGGTTCACGGGCCGGCCGTCCCCGTTGGCAGAGGTCTCAGGTGTCACTCGCCGCTCCCAGGCGGTATCCGAGCCCTCGGATGGTTTCGATCATGTCCGAGCCGATTTTCTTGCGCAGACGGCCGACGAAGACTTCCACCGTGTTGGAATCTCGGTCGAAATCCTGATCGTAGAGATGTTCAGTCAATTCAGTCCGGGAGATCACCTTGCCCTGGTGATGCAGCAGATAGGACAGCAGCCTGTATTCATGCGAAGTCAGCTTGACCGCGCTGCCGTCCACGGTTACCCGGCCGGATCTCAGATCCAGCCGCACCGCACCGCAAGTGAGTTCGTTGGAGGCATGCCCGGCAGCCCGGCGCACAAGCGCACGCACACGGGCAAGCACTTCCTCCATGTGGAAAGGCTTTGCGACATAATCATCGGCACCGGCGTCGATCCCCGCAACCTTGTCCGACCAGCGGTCGCGCGCAGTCAGGATGAGGACCGGCATGGTGCGCCCGTCGCGGCGCCAGTTTTCCAGAACGGACAGTCCGTCGAGGGACGGCAGGCCGAGGTCAAGCACCACGGCGTCATATGGCTCGGTGTCGCCAAGAAAATGCCCGTCCTCGCCGTCCGTCGCACTGTCGACCACATAGCCGGCCTCTTCCAGGGCGGCCACCAGCTGGCGGTTCAGATCGGTATCGTCTTCGACAACAAGAATGCGCATGAAATTCAACTTTATGACTGATGGAGTCGGAACCAGATCAACCAACCGAAAGCCGGCAGGAAGATGTCGCTTCTAGCAATTACCTGTTGGCGTTGACTGTGACAGTTGTCACCTTGCCACCCTTTAGGACCGACAACAGATAGACGTATCCCCCACCCTGCTGGCAAAGCTGGGCCTTGACGATTTCACCGCCTGCCTGCCCTGCAACCGCCCCAAGCGGGGCGGCCTTGCCACTGGCCACGGCTTCACGGGCCTGCGACTGGGACAAACAAGCGGCTTGCGCCGGCGCAATGACGGCGAATGTCAGGATCAAAAGGGCAAATATCTGTTTCACGTGTCCGATTCCGGTCTGCTCACGAGGTCATGCGCAAGGTGTAATCAATTTCACCTGAACGCAAGCTGAACCGGTTGTTTGGATTTCTTCAGCAGCCCTTCTTGCGGCGGCGTCCTTCGACCGCCTTGTCAGCCCAGCGCCACTTCGTCCGTCTGCAGGTCGTCGTAACGGCCCTTGAACTGCTCGAACACCTGCAGCGTCCGCCGGGCGATCCCTGTCCAGCCGAACACGCGGCGTGCGAACCGAGCGCCCTCCACCGAGAGGGTTTCGCGCATCCAGGAGTATTGCATCGGCATGTTCAGCATGGCCGCAAACTCTTCTGGTCGCTTGGGATCGGCCACCAGCGCATGTCGGCCAAATTCGATCTGGTCGAAAAGGCCGCCGTGAATCGTCACCACAGTCGGCGTTCCGCAGGCCATCGCTTCCACGGCGGTCATGCCGAAAGGCTCATAGCGGGAGGGAAGCGCGAAGATGCCCGGACCACGATAGAAATCGGCCAGATCTTCATCCGCGACATACCCACGCCAGCTGATGGCATCGGACACGCCCAGGGAAGAAGCGACTTCCTTCCATTGCGCGAGCAGCGCCTTGTCGCTGTCCGAATTGGCACCGGCGGCAAGCACAAGGCGTGCGTCGGGCTGCAGTTTCAGGAGGCTCGGCAAGGCTTCGATGATCAGGTCATAGCCCTTGTTTTCCGCTGCCCTGCCAACGACGTAGATATCCGTTTCCTTGAAGTCGTGCTTCCGGCGCGCTTCCGCGACCACATCCGGTGTTGCGGGCGTAAACCGGCCTTCGTCGATGCCCGGCGGGATCATGGTGATATGCTCACGCGGCAGCTGGTATTGCTCGACGATCAGGTCCGTTTGCTGCTCGGTCGTCGCAATGATGTGGTCGCAGTTGCGGTAAAGAACGAATTCCTTCTGGATACGCTCCTTGAAGCGGTATCCGGCCATCTCTTCTTCACCCGCTCCCACCATGTCGTGTTCTTTCCACCAGCCGAGGGAGTGCGGCGTGTGGATGTGCGGGATCTGCAGCTCCTCGGCGATTTTCTGGCCGGCGACGCCTGCATCCCAGTAATGAGAGTTGATCACGTCATAATGCAACTTGCGATGACGAATCATCGCCAGCGCATTGGTGACGAAGTCACCGTACCAGTCGTGCATGTCCTCCTTCCGGATGAAATCGGATCCTCCGAAAGGAACGCGCACGACGCGCAGGTTTTCATTGATGATATCCTCGGCCGGCTGGTCTTCGAACTGGCGCGTCATGACATCGACCCTGTAGCCGAGCCGCGCGAACCGTTTTGCCAGCTCCAGTACGAAGACCACCTGGCCGCCCGTATCCGGTTTACCCAGTTCCGGCGATCCGGCCACATAACCGTGCAGCGAGATCATCAGAAGGGAACCGATATTGTGCTTGTTCATGTGTCGTTACCTTGTTCGTGTGTCTTGATCTCCATCTACCCAGGCGTTCTTTTGCTCTTTTTGCTCATCGGCCCGCCGACGTTGCAGCAGGCAGCAGCCTCTCGAAAGGCCGGATCAGACTGCCGATTGCGGCAGCAGGCCCATTACCGTCAGCCCTTCCAGCACGCCGGCCGCATGGTGGGCGGATGCCAGATAGGTCTTGTGCCGCGGCAGGGATGATAGAAGTTCCTGGCGGGCATTGCCGACCGCGATTGCCTTGCCCGCTGCTTCGAACAGCGCAAGGTCATTACCGGAATCACCGGCAGCGATCGTTCGCTCCATCGGAATGCCAAGATGGCTTGCCAGATGGCGCATTGCAGTGTCCTTGCCTGCGCCGGGGGCGAGAATGTCCAGGTCACTGGTCCCTGAATAGATGTGCCTGAACGGGATGCCCTCGTCCCGGAGTGCGGCAAGAATCGCGTCCACGCCGTCTTTTCCCGGAACGGCGAAGCTCGCCTTTCCGTCCGTCTGGAACTTGTCGTCGTGCGCATCATACCCCAGTTTCCGGACGATTTTGCGAACTTCCTCGTCAGGCCAGTCGATAAACCGGCTTTGCCAGCTTTCCAGAAAGAAACGGTCCAGACGGATTTCGGTTCCCAAACCGGTGATGATCGCGTCCGGTTCGAAGCCTTCGGGGAAGTAGTCGGCAAGGGTCTGGTCGACACTGGCGGCCGGTCGGCTGGAGTTTAGAGCCAGTTTCAGGTGCGACTTGGCGTTCTTCAACTGATGCCAAAGTCTCTCCAGATCGGCCCGGTTACCGGTCAGGGTGTCATCGATGTCGCTGACCAGAAGCCAGGTATCACTCTTGCCCGTTTCGCCGGTCACCGGCCCTCCCCTTCCTGATCGGGTGCCCTGTGCGTGACGGAATATGCCGGTTCGACCGTGTGCTCCGTCACCGGACGGCTCAATGTTTCAACCACAAGGTCCTTCAGGCAGACGGCCGCGCTTTCGGTGTAGAAGCCGATACCGCCTTCGATGAAACTGTCGTCAACCAGCGACAGCACCACATAGCCGTCGATGGAAAACTCGAAGTAAAGGCCGTGCGCCACAACCTCGATCTGCCAGGGGCCATGATCGCTGCCCCTGAAATGCGCTTCCTGAAGCGGCTCGTAACGGAAGGCATGTTCGAATTCAGGTGTCGGGTTTGCCCCCCATGCCCGCATCTGGGCAATGCCGTTGACGAGATCCAGAGACAGGTAATAACCGTCACCCTCGTCGTTCATCCGCAGCACAAGACCGGTTTTACCCAGTCCCTCCAGCATGAGCTGTGCCTTGAGGCGGAAATCCTCATGCTTGCCCGGCAGCATGAAAGCTTCGTACCCGCTCTTGCAGCTCAGATGCAGCCCGTCCGGCCGATCGATCGCCGACGCGTGTGTGTTGGAATACAGTGCCTTGCACTGGTAGGACGCAGTCACGACCTGGCGATGCGTCACCAGATCGTTGAAGTCCGAATTCGATTTCAGCTTGAGCCTGCCGGCACTGTCCGTCACCAGTTCCTTGGGCGGCGGCAACAGCTTCTTCACGACCTCGCGCCCGTATACGTATTCGGTCTTGGAAAAGAAATTGAACAGAAGCAAACGGTCGCTGGTTCGGCAAATACGGCCGGCATAATTGCCCGTCGGCAGGATCACGTTGTCGAAGAAGTTCTGGTATGGGCCCTCAATCGTCTCCGCGTACCAGTAGTGGATCTTGGTGTCTTCGCGGATCGATCCCATCAGGTAATAGCGGCCATCGAGACGAAACAGGTTCGGCACCTCGACGTCATCATAAAGACCGGGCCGATAAAGAGGTGGCTCGAAAGTGAATTTGTCCGGTTTAGTCTCGCGGGCGAGCCCGACGCAGCCGCGCCGTATGACCGGCCCTTCCTTGACACGGGCAGAGGCCAGCAGCAGGCGTTCGCCTGTGTCTTCATCGACGTAGAAGAACGGATCGCGGAAACTGACCCACTTCCGGCCTTCGTCTACAGTGCTCTCGTAAAGCGGGCCTGGCACCTGCAGGGGATAATTGCCGTGATTGCAGCGCTCCCAGGTGTAGAGATCCTTGGACCGCGCCAGCCCGACCCGCTGCACCCTGCCATATTCCGCCCGCGCAAGGCCGGTGTAGAACATGCGCCACTCGCCCTGCCGATCCGGATCGGGCGTCACATGCATCGTCCAGAGCATGTCATCATCCCATTCGCCCGGTTCACCGACGAAAAGTGCATTCTTGACCCGGCGCCACGTCATGCCGTCCGTGCTGACGGCGTGCGCGATGAAATCGTGATTGGGCAGCACCAGATGGAACAGATGATAGATGCCGTCGTGATAAACGACATCGACGTCGCCAATGTCCGACCGCAGAAATCCATGGGATGCATACATGCCCTAACCCTGCCCAGATGTTTCAGCAGGATCAAGAGCCTAAGCCAAAAAATTTGCAGTGCAACATGGCTCGGACGAACAATATCACCCCTTTGCGCATCCTCCCTGATGACTGGCGGCATTTCCGGAGCGATTTGCGGTATGGAACAGAAACAGCCGGATCCCGCCCTTTCAGTTGGCCCGCTGCGCTCGGCTCTATGCCTAGAATATGATCGTTTCTGAGCCAAAAGCGCGTCGTAAAAGCATTCCTTTGTCGCCCCTATCCTCTAGAATAGGTTCATGACGGGCTGCTGTTGGATCTCTCATACCGACTGCCACCGCGGACAAAGCGCGGCGCGCAAGACGTTGCGTCAGGTTATCAGTCTCTTCTCTTTTCTTTCCTTGCTGCTCCTGCCAGGTCCTGCAGCCGCGTGTTCCCTGTCGCTGGTTCTGGCGATGGACGGTTCGGCCAGCGTCGATGCGCGCGAACACACCTTGCAGCTCAACGGACTGGCAGATGCCTTGAGAGACCCGGACGTCGTTCAGGCAATCGAGGCCGTTGGCGGGATCTGGGTTACAAGTTTCGAATGGAGCGGCCGGTACCAGCAATTGCTCCAGCTTGGGTGGAGCCATCTTTCCGATGCGCAAAGCGCTGCGAATGCGGCCGAAACCCTGCGACGCTCACCACGAGGCTACACCGAATTTCCAACCGCCCTCGGTTATGCACTCGGCCATGCGGCAACCCTGATGCGCAAGGCACCTGCACCTTGTGTTCGTAAGGTCATAGATGTTGCCGGTGATGGCATCAACAACGACGGTTTCGGCCCGGAAAGCGCCTACAGGGCCTTCGATTTCCAGGACGTTACGGTCAACGGTCTGGTGATTTCAGGCGCCGACGAAGCGCCGGTGCGCTACTATCGGACCCATGTCATCAGGGGTCCGGGTGCCTTTGTCGAGGTTGCAGCCAGCTATGACGACTACGCCGAGGCAATGAAGCGCAAACTGCTGCGGGAAATCTTCGGCAGCGGCTACGCTTCCCTGCGCTGAAATCAGCTTCAGGCTTGCCGACGCTCCGCCCGGGCCAAAAGAGCCGCTTCGAAATCCGCTGCCGGCATTCTGTCCTGCAGGGCCCTTAGGAAAAGCTGCTTCTGTGTCTCGGGAGCCAGCCCGCCTACAGGCGGATCCCGATCCAGATTGGTCGGGAAGGAATATCCTTCCGCACACGCGGAAACAGCCGCTTCCAGTCTGGTACCTGACATTGTTTCCTGTCCGGTTTTCGCCAGGAGCACGGGATAGAGCGCCCGGCACATGGCATCCCTGTCCACACTTTCCATGGCGCGTCCGAAGGCCGAGGACACCTGAAGCAGGTTTGCCATGCGCTGGATATCGACACTGGAGTTGTCACCGGCGGCGTGGAACAGCGCCGGGTTGAAGAACACCGCATCGCCCTTGCGCAATGGCATCTGCACGTAATTCTGTTCAAAAAACTCCTTGAATGCCTCCAGCCGGTAGGCAGCGTAGCCCGGACGATAAAGCTGTGAAAACGGCAAGAGCTTCGTGGGACCGCTTTCAATCGGCATGTCTGTATGCGCGACCGCCCCTTGCAGGGTCATGACCTGTGACAGGTCATGCACATGGGCCGGATAACGTGCGCAGTCTTCTGCTGACTGGAAACCAAGGTGGTAATCCCGATGTGCCTGCTGCGCCTTGCCGCCCGGACGTACAAGATTGACCTGTGCCGTCATCTGGTAGTTCGGCCCGAGCCAGGCTTCACAAACGGCATCGATGGCAGGATTGGCAAAATAGTCCGCGAAGACATCGGGGGCTTCCAGACAGAGTTTCTGCAGTGAGTTCCAGATCCGGTCGTTTGCGCCGGCAACTGCAAAATGATCCGCACCGCCGCCTGAAGCAGCTTTCTCCTCGGCGATGATCCGGTTGTAGACCTGCGTTGCCCGGTCTATCGAGGTGACATCCTTATATGCCTCCTCCAGCACCAGCACACCCGAGTGCAGCCGCATAACCTGCGCCCACTCTGCCATCAACCGGCTACGGCTTTCGCTACCTGCGAGTACGGTCCCCAGATCGGCAACCCGGTAGACGGGAATACCGGCAACCACCTTGTAGGCGTGCGGCACGATGCCGTCGTCCAGTTTTTGCGACACGAGTTGCCTGAAGTCCTCGACATCGCAGCTGGTGGCGTTGAAATACGCCAGATGATCGACCCGTTTGTCCATGATCCCCTCCCAGGTTTTGTTGGCTGCAATGCTAGCAGGATCGGTCTTGATCGGATCGGCATTTTCCATCAAGAATCCATCAAATGACCCATCGCTTCCCGATCAAGGAAATCGCCCTTCAGGCAGGCCTCAGCACTGCCACGGTTGACCGCGTGATGAACGGGCGAGCACATGTCAGCCCGCAAACCCGTCGCAGGGTTGAGGATGCGATTGCAGAACTGGAACAACAGGAAGGTCAGCTGGCTGCCAGGGGGCGGCGGCTCTTCTTCGATGTGGTTATGGAAGCGCCGAACAGGTTCAGCAGAGAAGTGCGTCTCGCCTGTGAAAGCGTGCTGACAGATCTGCATCCGATCGCGATCCGCCCCAGGTTCACTTTCACCGAAACCATGTCGGCAGCCGAATGCAGCGCGATTCTGCAGCGGATCGCAAAGCGAGGCAGCCAGGGCATCTGCCTCAAGGTGCGCGATACAGAGGAAGTCCGGCATATGATCGCAGGACTGGCAGACCGCAGGATCCCTGTCGTCACCGTCTTTACCGACCTTCCCGCTTCCCGGCGGCTTGCCTATGTTGGCCTGGATAATCGCAGCGCCGGCAAAACCGCAGCCTATCTCATGCACAAGCTCCTGCCGGCAAACGGAACGGTGCTGACGACGCTCAGCCAGCACACCTTTCAGGGCGAGGAGGAACGCTACGAGGGGTTCAGGCAGGAACTGGATCGTCTACGCCCGGAATGCAGATTGGTGGATGCCAGTGGCGGCGGCGGTCTCAATCCCGAAACACGGCGGGAGGTCGCCGAGAAGCTGGCCTCCTCTCCGCCGATTTCCGGCGTCTATTCCATGGGAGGCGGCAACAGGGCCATTTTGCAGGCCTTGTCCGAAGCGGGCCAGATGCCAGGGGTCTATGTCGCGCACGATCTGGACAAGGACAATCTCGAGCTTCTCCGGCAGGAGCAGCTGACGCTGGTGCTTCATCACGACCTGCAGTCAGACATGAACACGGCGTTTCGTCATCTCCTGGCATACCACGGCATCGGCACGTCTCCCTCCGGCGAAACGAGCGATGTTCAGGTTGTCACCCCCTTGAACATCCCTTCCAGGTTCAATGAACCAGCCTGACCTGGCAGTGCTGATCTCCACAGCCAAAGCCTGCCGTTCATCAGAAAACGCGCCAACAGCACACTGCCAGCAGTAGATCAACCGTGTTTCAGCTCTGTGCCAACTGCGCGTTCGACAAAAGCCAACATCGATTGCCTGAGCTGTTTTCTGGTCGAAACATCTCTGGAAACGGCATTCTGGCCACTGCGTTCGATCAAACCAAGAACCAGTTCGGCCAACGTGGCAGGGTTTTCTTCAAACGTTGGCAGGCAGTTGGCAACCGCTTGAACGAGCCGGGTCCGGGTTTGTTCGAACAGGCCGCCGATCTCGGGATTTCTGAAGGCCTCGGCAACGATTTCCGCGCTCAACGCGGCATGTGCCGGCGACGAACAGAGATCGAAATACTCCGCCCCAAATTCCAGCAGTCTTTTCATCCGATTTTGTGACGTGTCTTCAAGCCGCCTCAGCAAGGGATCAAGTTCGACAGTTTCCAGTTCCGAGATGGCTGCGATGATCTCGTTCTTGCCCTTGAAGTGATTATAGAGATTGCTGAGGCTGATCCCCGCCTTTCCGGCGATGTCTCGCATGCCGGTCTGGTGAAACCCCTTTTCGATGAAAAGACCCGCAGCCGTTTCGACGATCATCTGCCGACGCTTGGCGGATTTTTCCAGACGGCTGGTGGATTGCGGCCTGGTTTCGGCCATCGGGAATCTCCTGTGGGACGCTACGAAGAAAGACCGTAGCCCGACTTCTTCTTCTGCGCTGTTCATTTCAGGTTCGTTGCCGTCTTGCAATCCTGGGCCGCGCACCCAATTAAAGAACGAACGTTCGTTCTTTGTGAGGTCGCATGTACTCTGATCTGGAACTTCGCCTTCAGGAGGCGGCTGGTGTCTTCAACGGCATTGAAATTCTGGCGCTGGTCTTTCTTCTTGTTTTGGCTTCCGAAACCGTGTGGGACCGGTTTACCGGCTACCGTCAATCGCTATCGGAAACCGGCGCAAATCTGATTATCGGCCTTGTCTACGGACTGTTGGAACGAACCGCATACGGGCTGATCGTCGTGATTGCCGTTTTCCTTGCAGAACCGTTCGCGCTTTGGGACCTGCCCATGAACGGCTTGACATGGGTGCTTGCGATCGTGGTCGCTGATCTGACGTACTACTGGATGCATCGCTGCGAGCACCGGGTACGGTTATTCTGGACCTATCACAGCGTTCATCATTCCTCGCCTGAGTTCAACTTCACGACGGCTCTGCGTCTGGCCTGGACCGAAGCGCTGTTCGAATGGATGTTTTTCATTCCCATGGTGATTGTCGGCTTCGACCCTGTGCAGGTGATCGCAGGCCTTGCCGTTGTGGTGGCCTATCAATCGTGGATCCATACCGAAAAGGTCAGACGGCTCGGGTGGCTTGAAAGCATTCTGAACACACCGTCGCATCATCGCGTGCACCATGGCAGCAATCCGGAGTATCTCGACAAGAACTATGGCGGCATCCTGATTGTCTGGGACCGGCTCTTTGGAACCTACACACCCGAGCGTGCCAAAGTTGTCTACGGGATCACCGATCCGCTCAACACATCCAATCCGATCACCATCAACTTTCGAGACTTCATTCGTCTTGGCTCAGATGCGCTCAATGCCCCTTCCTTCGCCCAGGCTCTGAAGATGCTCATGAAACCTCCCGGCTGGACACCGACGCGCGATACGGCTCTTCCCGCGGACCAGTCCGACACTCAAATGCAGTCGCCTGCAGGTTCCAGCCAAGGGGAACACCACGATGAACATTGATCTGCTTCTGGCGACGTTTGCCGGCTATCTGGCGGTCTTCGGACTGAGCGACCGGCCACAGGACCCGAAGGTCCGCGACTACCCCATTGAAACCATCCAGATCAGAACTGCGTCCGGCACCGCCGTTCTGGATGCCGAGCTGACCTTGCCAAAAGGGAGGGGGCGCGTTCCTGCGGTGGTACTCATCACCGGTTCCGGCCCACAGGACAAGAATGAAGAAATTGCGGGCCACAAACCTTTTCTCGTGCTCTCGGATCACCTGACGAAATCCGGCTATGCCGTGCTGCGTTACGACGACCGCGGCGTGGGCCGGAGCACGGGAGACTTTGCGACAGCAACCCCGCAGGATCTCGCGAGCGACGCAGCCGCCGCGCTTGCCTATATGAAGTCTCATCCGCGTGTTCTTTCCGAAAAAACCGGATACATCGGCCACTCGGAAGGCGGCTATCTCGCGCCGATCGCGCAGCAGATCGAACCGGCCGCCTTTCATGTTTATCTTGCAGGACCTGCCCTGCCGCTTGTTCCCGATGTCATGCGCACTCAGGTTCAGGATATCGGGCGTGCGGAAGGCCTGTCCGATGAAGTCGTTGCCAGACAGAGCCGCGCGGTGAATGAGATCAGCTCCGCTCTTTTGAAATCCGGAACACCGGCAGAATTACGCGAGGACATCACAAAGGCCTTGAAGAACTCGGGGGCGAGCGGTTCCCAGATCAGGCAAAACCTGGCTGTCTGGGCGACGCCCTGGGCTTCCGCCTACGCGCGGCACGATCCGGTCGCGCAGCTGGCAGGGCTCACCATTCCCGTGCTGGCCCTTTTCGGTGAGCACGACTTGCAGGTTTCCGCCAGGGAGAATTCACCTGTCATGCGAAGGGCCCTCTCCCACCCGCTCTCGGATGTCAGAACGCTGCCTGGCCTCAATCACCTGTTCCAACCAACGCGAACGGGACGTATCAACGAGTATATCCGGATAGAAACGACCATCGAACCAACCGCATTGCAGGCGATTGCGACATGGCTCGATATGATCGTGCAGGTGCCATAAAACGTGGGAACGGTGCCCTTCTCCTGCGGCCAGGCCGTCACCCCCCGGTGTTGCCGTAGTTTTCCGCCTCCATGCCCCGGTAGAAATCCTTCAGCGTCTTGCCGGGTTCCGGATCAAACCTGTCTCCCGTCTCCCGCATCTCGGAAATCCGGTCCAGACGAAACATACGGAAGTCCTGGCGCAATTCGCACCAGGCCACCAGCGTCCAGACCTTGCCCCAGAACCACAGTCCGAGAGGGCGGATCGTACGATCGGTCGGCTCACCCTTGCTGTCGCAATACGCCACGAACAAGCGCTTGCGGCCATCGGCAGCCGCTTCCAGAAAATCGATATGAGCCCGGATTTGCGGTGTCATCTCTGGCGCGAACGCGTGGATCTCGACTTCGTTCTGACGCACCCGCATCTTTTCCGGCAGGACAGCGTCGATCTTGATCATCGCCTCTTCGGCGGCCCGGGCCATGGCGGCCCCGCCCCAGGCACGGATCAGGCGTGCACCGGCGAGTAGAGCAACAATTTCATCCCGGGTGAACATGAGTGGTGGCAGTTCATAGCCATCGCGCATGATGTAGCCGACACCAGCCGCACCTTCGATCGGCACGCCGGATGCCTGCAAGTCGGCAACATCGCGATAGATGGTGCGTTCGGATACTTCCAGCCATTCGGACAGCTGACGTGCCCGCACGAGCCGGCCGCCGCGCAGATATTGCACGATCTGGAAAAGGCGGTCGGCGCGTCTCATGATGCCGGCTCCTTGCGAAGCCGACATCCTGTCGGTCTCAAATCAGCGTGCGAACATGCCGATGGAATTTCCGTCCGGGTCGATGCCATAGGCAAAGCGCCCCGCCGGAATGGCAGCCGGATCGGAAATGATCTCTCCCCCCTTGGCAGCGAACCGTTCCATCGTTTCTTCCAGGGTGTCCGGGCAGGCGAGATGAATGGTTGGTCCGGTTCCGTTCTGCGCGGGTTTTCCCGGGTAAAGGTGACCTGCAATCCCACCCTGCTCCTTGGTCGGAAAGATTGCGATCTCATTTGGTCCCATGTCGATGACACGTCTAAGCTCCGTTTTAAAAACGTCGTTATAAAAGCTGACCGCCTTGTCCAGATCGGAGACGGGAATCTCCATCCAGACGTTGAAGTGATCGGGTGCAAAAGTCATGGAAAGTCTCCTCAGGCGCTGTGATGAGGATCACCTTATCAAACCTCTCCTGACAGCATTCTGTCAGGAGAGAGTGACAAACATATATGACGCAAGGGCAAGTAAACACCTGCAAATTTCGTCTCACGGATGAATTCGGAAAAGAGGCTGATGACAATTTGCCGGCAACACGCCCTCACAGCTAAACTGCATGGGCCGGGACGCAGACTAAGGCGGTGCAACAACCGGAAGGAGAGATCATGAAACGCTGGCAGATGATCCTTTTCAGCCTCTTGCTTCTGCTGACAAACTTCACGCCTGCCTTCGCGCATTTTTCGGAAGGCACCAAGGTGCGCACGCTTCTGGTCTCCCGTGAAGGTGACACGCTGACAGTTTATGTGCGGGTGCCCGCTCCGCTTGTCTTCTCGGATCTCGTCGGTCGCTCGCAGGTCGAACAGGTACCACTGGTCTCGCCGTTTCTTCGCCTGGAGCAAAACCCGGACGGTGAGCGCTACCGGGTTGATCTCGACGCGATCGACAGCAATCGATCTGCCTTTGAAAACCGGCTGCGCAACGCCCTCGTCTTTTCGCAGGCGGGCCTTGCCCTGCCGGTGGAGATCATCGGGTTTACGGTTCACGCCAGTCGACCTGCTCAGGACATCGACACAGCTGTTGCCGCCCAATCCGCGTTGAGCGAAGCTTTCCCGAATGAAGACCCGCTCTTTGGTACGGCAGTCATCGATTACGCGCTCAGGCTGGAAAGCAGCGATCCGACCGGTGTCCTTCAAGTGCAGTCCGGGTACGCTCCCCTGATCCCGGGGCCCGGCATAGCCATCGACAACCACCTGGTCGATGCCCGCATCACCCCTCCGGTTTCGACCACGGCTCCCGGGCAACTGGAAGAACCTGCGCGGTTCGACGGATCCCGGCTCAGCACGTTTCTGCATTTCATCCACCAGGGTATCCTGCACATTCTGGAAGGCCTTGATCACGTCTTTCTGGTGATTGCGCTGGCTCTGGGTGTTGGGGCTACGCGGAGACTGATTTACCTCGTCACCGCCTTCACGATCGGGCACTCAGTCACGCTGATCGCAACCTTCCTCGGGGCAACACCTTCCTGGCCATGGTTCATCCCGCTGGTGGAGACGGCCATTGCCGCTTCCGTTCTTTATGCGGCCATCGCGGCAATGGTCCGGAAGTCGGGCTCGGTGGTCATCTTCGCTGCGATCGGGCTGTTGCACGGCCTCGGCTTTTCCTTCGTTCTTGCGGACATACTCGGCCGAGGCGCACCGGATCTCATACCCGCGCTGCTGGCATTCAATATCGGCATCGAATTTGGCCAGCTGATCATTCTCGCCGTGACGCTCTCCATCGTCCTGCTTCTGCGAAAGACAGCTGAACCCGCCCTGCAACCCTTGCGGCTCGGCGCGCTGTCGGGGATTGCGATCCTGTCGGCCTGGTGGGTCATCGAGCGCCTGCCCGGATTGCTGACTTCGGCCTGACTTGAGGACGCCTTACGCCTATTTCAGGCAAAAAACACCCTAAAAAGACACAAAAAGCCGATTAATCTGCCGGGTTAAGCGCCGTTAATTCTAACAATTGACTTGTTCTTAATCCCGACCGTGCAACTTGGGCGGAATAATAATTGGCAATGAAATGGCTCGTCACGGTACCTCGCCCAATACCCGCCCACTATTAAAAGGCTCTCTTGCAGGCCTCGCGACGGTTGCCGTCATGTTGCTTATAGCCTGGGCCGGTGTCGCCTATGACGGGCAAAGCGAACTGCAGAAACAGACGGCAGACCTTCTTGGCATCTGGCAGTCCAACATAGACCGTGGAAACAAGCTCTACGGAGCCCTGGAAAGACTTCCCGAAGACGATTGCAGCGACTCGCATCTGAAAACGCTGAACACGCTTGTCTACAACGACAATCACATTACCAATATCTGGTTTTTTCCGAACGGTGACACGAACGCCGCCTGCTCTTCGAGCTTCGGGCGTTTCGAACCTGCCCACGATTTCGGCCCGCCTGAAAAGGCGCAACTGTTCCGCGATGGCAGGGAGACCTGGTACAGGGTGCCCTTCGACAAGGCCGAGGGTGTCGACAGCGTTACGGTGATCAAGAAGGGCCGCTACGGCGTTTCATTCTACCAGACCGGCAACCTGGCAACGGCCGCCGACGACATGTTCTATGTGTCGAGTGTTCAAGACCCTTATACGGTTCTGTTCCACGCCAATGGAAACGCGGGCCTTCTGAAGCAATACCGCGACAACTACGGCCCGATGTTCGGCAACGTCTATGCACAGGCCTGCGGCGAAGGCGATGTCAGGCTGTGTTACCTGACCATGATCCCTGCCAGCCGGATCGTTCAGCAAAATATCGGCCTGCTCGCGATTTTTGCAGTCTTCGGCATCGTCACCGGCGCGCTCGTTTTCCTGAGGGTGAAACGGATCGTGCGTGACCGCCACAGCCCGGCCGGGCGGATCCGTCACGCGATCGCCAACGGCGGCAAAGGCTTCGAGCCGCACTACCAGCCCATCTTGTCGCTCGACACGATGAAATGCGAAGGCTGTGAGGTTCTGGCCCGGTTCGAAGATGCCCAGGGCAAGCTTTTCCCGGATGAATTCGTAAACATAATCCAGCAGGAGAACCTGACCTGGGAGTTTACCGAGATCATCATCGCCAAGGCACTGCGCGACTTGAAACCGCTGCTTGCGGGACGGCCGGGTTTCAAGGTGTCCGTCAATTTCTTCCAGGCGGATCTGGAAGACGAACAGATCCAGTCCGTTATTCAGTCGCCGGTTTTTGCAATGGCGACAGAAGCCGGTCTTTCCCTGTGCTGCGAGATCCTGGAAACCGGGATCCGGTCCGGTACCAGCATTGCAAAATCTCTGGAATACCTGCGCAGCATCGGCTGCCTGATCGCAATTGACGATTTCGGCACCGGCTATTCCAACCTTGCCCAGATCAAGGCGCTCAAGCCCGATCTGGTGAAGATCGACAAGATGTTCGTCGATGATCTCGGCAGCACCACCGACACGGCCCGCGGTGCCTTTGTTCAGGCGATTCTCGGCATTGCTTCTGCACATGGGATGAAAGTCTGTGCGGAGGGTGTCGAGACGATGGACCAGCTCGCGTCTCTCAGGAACCGAGATGTGGATTACGCCCAGGGCTATTTCTTTGCCAAACCGATGCCAATCCGGGACTTCTCCCTCTACCTTCTGGAACAGACCTTGAAGGAAAAGATGCCGACGAGCGGACGCTTGGCAAAGCTCAAACCCGTCAGCGGCTGACGCTCGTTCCAGCGCCGTTCGCCTGCTTTTTCAGGCTTCCAGCCTCGCGTGTGCGCGCAAAACGACGCCGCCACAAAAACTCCGATGCAATTTCGAGCACGATTGATCTGTCTCAAGGTGAATTGAACAGGTTGGCGGCACCTTGTGGTTCTTACAAGGAGGCAAGAATGAGCCACGTGCCACACGAGTTACATGAAGAATTTCCGGAAGCCGCAGACACTTTGCATGCGTTGAAAACAAGTGATGCCCATTTCGCCCGGCTGGCGGATGAATATCACACCGTCAATCGCGAAGTGCACCGCATCGAGACAGATGTGGAGCCGGCATCCGACGATGTCCTGGAAGACCTGAAAAAGAAGAGACTAAATCTGAAAGACCAGATTGCTGCCATCCTGGCGGCAACGGCTAACACCGTGTCCTGAGCCCCTCCTTTTCAGGCCGGTGTTAAAGCCCGCGCCGTCCCCGTCCGACGGCGCGGGCCACCACATGCAACTCTCCAGGACAAGGTCCTGGCACACCAGGAGCGCAGTGGAGCACATTTCCGGTTTTGGCGACCTTGTCGCCCACACGGTCAGCATACCGACAAAGAGTTGAAAAAAGAAGGCGCCGCAGCTTTTCGTAAAAGCCCGGCGCCAGTCTGGGGAGGAACGACCCTCATCGTTCACCCTACGATGTGGGTCTTCCCGCAAATAGTTGCAAGGCAAGCCTGTGTGAGGCTTGCGTGATCCGGAACCAGCGCTCCCCGACACAGCTTGACCCGCACGCGGGGCTGTTATCTTCTGGGGCGAGTTCATTTCGGATCAGACCATGACCCTTGTTCGCCTCTGCCTGCTTCTGCCCCTCTTGTTCTCGTCCACAGCATTTGCCGCCGAACATTGCGTAGATGTTCAGGCGAAACGCGGCTGGCAGCAACTGTCCCTGCCCGGCGGCAAGATCACCGGCGTGCAGTATTCCGGCGGCTGGAGCGTGATTGCCGGCATGTACAAGGCCGTCGGCCCGCGTGGCTATACGGGCGAAGACGCCCGCCGGCTAGGCCCGCTCTACGGCTACAAATTTGACCAATCCTACGCTTTCGGCGAGATGCTTGTGCGAGATCAGGCGGGCCGCATTGTTCCGTTCGCGGAGTTTGCCGCGCTCGCCGTCAACTCGCGCGATCCGGCCGGTGTCTATGCCTTCCGCATCAACGACAAGGATGTCGCGCTACCGGACAATGCCGGTTCCATTCGCGTCTGTATTTCAATGCGCTGACCTTCTCAACAGGCCCGCGTCCCCTTCCCCTGCCCTGAACGGATCGCCCCCCATGACCCAGAAAACCATCCTCATCACCGGTGCTGCCCGGGGAATCGGCCTTGCGACGGCAAAGCTCATGCTGAGCCGCGGCTGGCAGGTTGCCATGCTTGACCGGGATGTCGACGAACTCGCGATTGCGTCCGAAGGTCTGGCAGGTGCCGTTCCGTTTATTTGTGACGTTTCCATCGCAGAGCAGGTCGAGGCAACCATCCCTGCCATCTTGCAGAAATTCGGCCAGCTGGATGCCGTCGTGAACAATGCCGGCGTTGCCGAATTCGGCCCGATAGAGGAGACGGATTTTGCCATGTGGCGGCGGGTCATGGAGACCAATCTCGACGGCGTGTTTCTGGTTTCTCAAGCTGTCGTTCCCGCCTTGAAGAAAACCCGTGGCGCCATCGTCAACATCGCCTCCATTTCCGGCCTGCGCGCGTCAACGTTGCGAGTTGCCTATGGAACCTCCAAGGCCGCCGTCATCCAGCTCACCAAGCAACAGGCAGCGGAACTTGGCGAATACGGCATTCGTGCCAACTGTGTCTGCCCGGGTCCCGTGCGCACCAAGCTGGCGATGGCGGTGCACAGCCAGGACATCATCGATGCCTATCACGACGCGATCCCGCTCAACCGCTATGGCTCGGAAACGGAAATTGGCGAAGTAATCGCCTTTCTATGCTCCGAGCAGGCGAGTTACGTCACCGGGCAGGTGATTGCTTCCGATGGTGGTTTTGAAAGCACTGGGGTTGGGCTTCCGGCACTCCGCAAGTAAGTGAGCGTCACTCGACTTTCAGGAAGACACAACGCTGCATAACAGGCCGGTTTGCGGACTTGCGGGAACAATCTTCTTTCCGGAATGCGCCCTCAGGCCGGTATTTGTCCATGACCGCGTCCAGGCGATCATTGGTGATGGCAGCGTTGGCCCTTTGCAGGCACGGCAGCAGCAGCGCCTTGTTCGCCCGTTGCTGAGCACCGCTGGGATATTTGCCCGGCTCCGGATTGACGGGTTTGAAACACTCGATGAAGACCGCCTCCTCGATACCGAGGTCTGCCGCGATCCTGTCGGTCGGGCGGTTCGGGTCGTTATCGGCAATGGCGGGACCAGCCAGGAACAGTGCGGCAAGGAAAAGGGTGGTGCGCATCTGACTATCTCTCTGCAACGCAACCGGCTTCCGGTTTTCGGAGACGGATTTCCGGATCATGCAACCACTCTACCGGCTTCAATTTTTCAGGATGTGATAGTCGTCACAAATTTTCCGAAAGCGCCTTTTTTCTCAATCACGATCATCGAACGCGCAGACAAAACATCCGATTAGCTGTCAGGCAGAAAATGAGCGGCGATCTGACGCTGATGGGCTCGGGTCCGATGTTCGAACAGATAAATTCCCTGCCAGGTTCCAAGCGCCATGCGCCCTGCCGAGACGGGAATGGAAAGCGAAACCGGCATCATCGCCGCCTTGATATGGGCAGGCATATCGTCCGACCCCTCCAGGGTATGCACCAGATAATTCATGGAAGGGTGATCTGCGGGCGGAACCAGGCGTTCGAAAAACGCCTTCAGATCGCGCTGCACATCCGGATCCGCATTTTCCTGAATCAGCAACGAACACGAAGTGTGGCGAACGAACAGTGTGAGCAAGCCGTCTTCCGCACCCGATTCTGCAAGCCATTCAGCCACCGACGCGGTGAATTCGTAAAGGCCCTGCCCGCGGGTGCCAATTGCGAATCTGGTTTGCATCGTTTCCTCCGAGGACCTTTTGCCGCTTCGCACTGGCTTAGGCGATCCACGCTGCGGTTGCAATTGCAGCTGCGGGCCGCCATCTGAGGGAAGCCTACCGAAGCCCCGCCAGATTTTCCGAACCGAGGCCCTGATGCCAACTCCCCGAAAGAAGATCCTCATTGCCTCTCTGGGCACGCGCGGAGACGTTCAGCCCTATGTTGCCTTGGCACACGACCTGGCAAAGATGGGCGCCGACGTCGTGGTGACGACGGGAGAAGGTTTCGATGACATGATCACCGCCGCCGGTGCCCGGTCACGGCCGGTTCCACTCGATTATCAAGCCCTTCTGCAAAATGAGGACATTCAGGCTGCGCTGTTCACGTTGAAGGGCAAAATCCGTGCAGCCCGCAAGAATATCGATCTGCAGAAGGAGGCCGCCCGGCGCCTCTGGCAGATCGGCATGCAGGAAAAACCGGACCTTATCCTGTTCAATCTCAAGGCAACTGTCCTGACACTTGTAGCGCGTCATCTCGACGTACCCGCCCTGCCGACAGCGCTTCAGCCGGTGAGCGCGGCAACGGGTTCCTTTCCGCTACCGCTTTTCGGATTGCCCGACCTCGGTCCTTTCCTGAATCGGCGAAGTTTTGCCATCGGTCGCTCCCTGATGCGGCTGGGTATCGCGCCGCTCGCAAAGGCCGTCCGCGCGGAAGCGGGGACGAAGGATGCGCCTGCCCCTTCGGGCGATCTGATGGACGGCCATATGCCCGGCGGAGGATCGCCGCTGTCCCTTCAGGCTTTTTCCCGTGGTCTCGTGCCAACACCACCAGACTGGCCGGAGAACAACTGGGCCTGCGGCTATTGGCTGACCGAACCTGATCCGAACTACGTTCCACCGGAAGATCTGGCTTCGTTTCTGGAAAACGGCCCGGAGCCGATCTATCTGGGCTTTGGCTCCATGCCGAGCAGGAACCCGGCAAAGCTGACAGAAACCGTGCTTGCAGCCCTGGAACAAACCGGCCAACGTGCGATCCTGGCGACGGGCTGGGGAGGATTGTCCGGGCAAAGCCTGCCGCGGACACTTTCAGGTCGCGTCTTCCTGCTTGATAAAGCACCTCACAGCTGGCTTTTCCCGCGTTGCGCGGCAATCGTCCACCACGGTGGTGCCGGCACCACCCACGAAGCCCTGCGCTGGGGCAAACCTTCGCTGATCTGTCCCGTCTTTGGCGATCAGCCCTTCTGGGGCGCGCAGGTTCACAAGATCGGAGCCGGGCCTGCACCGATCCGGCAAAAGTCGCTCACTCCTTCGAAACTCGCTCGGGCGCTGATGCAACTCGAAGACCCTGTGTATCGTGTCGGCGCCAAACGGGTGGCAGACACCATGGCAAGCGAACCGGGTGCGCGAGGTACGGCAGAACGGCTCCTGTCGATGATCGAAGGTGACACGATCTGATTAGACTATGCCGTCTAAAACCAAGCTACGTACCTGAAAAGGCGGCTTCGGCCCCGAAGGCTGTTGCCAGAAACCGCGTCATGCAGGCGACCCGTTCGACAGAGCGAAGGTCGGGATGGGTCAGTACCCAGAGCTCATTTGCTGGTACGTCAGTGGTGAGGGCCAGTTTCTGCAAGCCGCCTTGTGCGACATCCACCGGAACAAGGCATATCCCCAACCCCTTGCGCGCCAACGCAGCCATGGTCATCAGATCATCGCTTCGGACCACGATCCTGTCGCGATGCGTCCTGTCCATCTGTTGGAAGCCGGGCCGCTGGGACAGCAGTCCGCTTGCACCAATCAGGTCATGAGTTGTGAGATCGGCCGAAGTCGACGGCACGCCTTTGCACTCCAGATAAATCTGGCTTGCGAAATAGGCCCAGGGAATATCTGCGACCTTGCGTCCGATCAGGTGTTCGGGTGGAGATGACGTGACCCGCAAGGCAATCTCCGCTGCCCTGCTAGACATGTTGATCTCCTCGTTGGAAGTCAGCAGCTCAACGGTGATGTCGGGAAACCGGGCCTTGAAGTCGCCTAGGTAGCCAGGAAGGAAATGGGCTGCGAAACTTGCGGGGGCCGTCAATCGAATTCGCCCCTTCAAAGCCAGATCCGCCCCGGATATCCGCCGGTCGATGTCCTCCATGGCAACGACAACAGACTGCGCCAGACCCAGAATTTCGGCACCAGCCTCGGTCGGTCTGTAACGGCCCTTCACCTTTTCGAACAATCTGGAGCCAAGCTGCTCTTCCAGAGAACGGATGTGCCTGAACGCCGTGGCATGGCTGATTGCGAGCTTTTCAGCAGCCTTGCCGAGACTGCTGGTCTCGGCGACCGCGTGAAACGTTCGAAGGTAGTTCCAATCCATCATGTTCTTTCAAATTTGAAAACTTCCACCTTAAATCTGCCTATTCCAAACATTTTTGCAAACACCTAAATCCATCACGCCGGCACCGCACACACCAATTTTCAGGAGAAACTCATGATCGGATATACGTCTTTGGGAACCAACGACCTGAAGCGGTCAGCAGCGTTTTACGACGCATTGCTGGCTGAACTCGGCGCACAGCGGCTGATGGAGTTCGATGACTTCATCGTCTGGGCGAACCAGCCGACCACGTCAGCCTTTTCCGTGCATATTCCTTATGACGGCAAACAGGCGACCGTCGGCAATGGCGTCATGGTCGCATTGTCCGCCCAGAACCGGGCACAGGTCGATGCGGTCTACCGCAAAGCCATAGAGCTTGGCGCGGCGGACGAAGGCAAGCCCGGCCAGCGCGCCGACAACGGCTTTTATGCCGCCTATTTTCGGGACCTGGACGGCAACAAGCTGAACGTGCACCACATGGTCTGAGCTCAAATCGGTTCCATGCAAGAGCGATCAACAGTGTTGATCGCTCTTTCCTTTTTGGCCGCAGCCTGACACAACTAGACAGCCCGCCGAATAGGAGTCACCCGTCCGTGTTTCCCGCCCGCTATACCGTTTTCATTCTTTGTATCGTACTTGCCCTGGTTGCACTTGTCCTGACGTTTGCCCTCAGCGGCTACTTCGTCTGGCCATTACTGGTTTTTGCAGTGCTCTCAGCGATCGGTTATCTCGATGTCCGCCAGACCCGACATGCGATCCTGCGCAACTATCCTGTTTCCGGTCATTTCCGTTTCCTGTTCGAAGCGATCCGGCCGGAACTGCGCCAGTATTTCTTTGAAAGCAATCAGGACGGCAGACCGTTTTCGCGGGAGCGGCGCTCCATGGTTTATGACCGGGCGAAGGATATCGAGGATGTTCTGCCGTTCGGTACAGAACTTGACGTCTACGACACTTCCTATGGCTGGGTGAACCATTCGATCTGTCCCAAACCGCACAACCATGAAGACATGCGCGTGACGATTGGCGGACCGGACTGCAAACAGCCTTATTCGGCTTCCCTCTACAACATTTCGGCCATGAGCTTTGGCTCACTCTCCGGCAATGCCATTCTGGCTTTGAACAAGGGCGCCAAGGCAGGCGGTTTCTATCACGACACCGGGGAAGGCAGCGTTTCGCGCTATCACCGGCAAGGTGGCGGCGATCTGGTCTGGGAACTTGGCAGCGGCTATTTCGGCTGCCGTGCGGACGATGGCACTTTCGATGCCGAAAAGTTCGCCAAGCAGGCTGTCGAACCGCAGATCAAGATGATCGAAATCAAGATGAGCCAGGGGGCCAAGCCTGGTCATGGCGGTGTGCTGCCCGGACCGAAAGTGACGGAAGAAATCGCCGAAGCTCGCGGCGTTCCGATCGGCACCGACTGCATATCACCTGCCTCTCATTCCGCTTTCTCAACCCCGGTTGAACTGCTGCATTTCATCGTTCAGTTGCGGGAGCTCTCAGGTGGCAAGCCGGTCGGCTTCAAGCTGTGCATCGGTCATCGCTGGGAATTCATGGCCATCGTCAAGGCCATGCTGAAGACCGGCATCAAGCCGGATTTCATCGTGGTCGACGGCGCCGAAGGCGGGACAGGCGCCGCACCGGTGGAATTTGCCAACAGGCTGGGAACCCCCCTGCGCCAGGGTCTGACCTTCGTACACAACTGCCTGGTTGGCACGGGTCTTCGCGAAGATATCCGGATCGGTGCCGCCGGCAAGCTGATCAGCGCATTCGACATTGCCGGGGCGTTGGCTTTGGGCGCTGACTGGGTCAACTCTGCGCGCGGCTTCATGTTCGCAGTCGGCTGCATCCAGTCCCAGAGCTGCCACACCAACCGTTGCCCCACCGGCGTCGCCACGCAGGATCCCAAGCGCCAGCAGGCCCTGGTTGTTCCCGACAAGGCGCAGCGCGTCGCGAATTTTCATCGCAACACGCTGAAGTCCCTTCGGGATTTTTCCGCCGCCGCCGGGCTCAGCCATCCGCGCGAGTTCAAGCCGGAACATTTCTACCTGCACGAAGGTCTTCGCGAAATCATGCCGGCCAGCGTCGCGCTGTCCTGGTTGAAGAAGGGGGCCCTCCTGGAAAAGTCGCACAACATTCCGGGCTACTCGACCTATTGGGAAATGGCAGAAGCGGAAAGCTTTCACCCGGCCAAGTCGGTGGAAGCTGCAAAGTCCGCCCACGCTTAGGATCAAAGCGTCAGCGGGGGCCTTGCGTCGTCCTTCAAGGTGAAGGTTTCCAGAAACAGGCTTTCGCGAGACGCACCCCTGCTGCCGATCGGCCCAACCGGGCCACGCCTGCGGCTCACATGATATCCATGGCTGCAAGGTTTTATTTCTTGCAGCTTAAAACGAACAGGCGTCAGTCGAGCTGGCGCGCCAGTTGAACGGCAAAATCACCTGCCTCATGCGAGCGGATGACCGCGTGGCGAACGAGGTCGTCAAAGTGGCTGGAGAAGAGCTGGACGTGGCGCGTGTTGGAAAACGCCAGGTAGCGCTGCCCGAGGTAGAGTGCCGCCCATTTCTGCCCGAAGACCGTGAAAGGTGCGGAGAACCGGTCGGTCGCGCCGAAGAGATGCAGACGCAGCGAGGGGTAAAGCTCGCTCAAGGTAAGCCCCATGACCTCCAACTGTTCGCGACGCAGGTCAACCGGAAGCCCCTGCCATAGCCCCTCCCCGCGCGCAAAGCCTTCCAGGGCCTCTTTCGAGAGGGCGATTTCCATGTCGGATTCCGCCCGGCTGAGGAGTGCCCTCTGATCCCTGGTGCCGGTTATGGCCTGGTCGGCGGTGCGCAACGTTTCGCCGGAGTACTCGAAAGCCAGAACAGCTTCGGTCTTGAGGACATCCGGCAGGTTGGCGGGCACATGCCGGATCTTCGCCCCGACCGCATCGCGGTACCAGGCGAGCAGATGTTCATCGACCGGGTGCCGCTCGGTCTCGGCCACCTGAACTGCCTGATCCAGGATCTCGGCCGCGGCACCGCGGTGGGTGGAAAGACCTAGCAACCAGTCGGAAGAAACGCTGAGCGCGGTTGCAATGGCAGCCAGTGCCTGCCCGTTTGGCAGGCGGGGTGCATCTTCCGACAACAACTGGGAAACAGTAGACCGGTCGAGCCCGGCACCGCGTGCCAGATCCGATCGGTTCATATCCCGGCTGCGCAAGGCATCCGACAGGCGTTCGCGAAAAAGTACGGCGCGGTCTCTCTTGTCCATGAGAGGAGTATTGTCAGCCGGATTTCGGAAAATCAACACAAGCTGACATTTTCCCGAAGCACCAGCCTGTGGGAAGCTCACGCAAGCAAGGTGCTTTTCACCAAACCCTATTCAGCAGCGCTGAGCGCCAGGAAACCACCTGATTGACGTTCCCAAAGCGCAGCGTAAAGACCACCGGAGGCCAGCAGCTCGCGGTGTGTACCTTCTTCCGCAATCCGGCCCTGATCCATCACCACGAGCCGGTCCATTGCGGCAATGGTCGACAGACGGTGGGCAACGGCCAGCGTGGTGCGCCCTTCCATCATGCGGGTGAGGTTCTGCTGAATGGCAAGCTCGGCTTCACTATCGAGGGCAGAGGTTGCCTCGTCGAGGATCAGGATCGGCGCATCTTTCAAAAGCACCCTGGCGATCGTGATGCGTTGACGCTGACCGCCGGAGAGTTTGACACCGCGATCGCCCACATGGGCATCCAGCCCCGTCCGGCCCTTGCTGTCCTTTTGCTCCTCAATGAAATCGAGCGCTTCGGCAGCGCGGGCAACCGCACGGATCTCGTCGTCGGTGGCTTCCGGCCTGCCATAGCGAATGTTGTCGCGGATCGACCGGTTCAAAAGGGAGATGTCCTGGGTGACAACGCCGATCCGGCTGCGCAGAGATGCCTGGGTGACATCGCGCACGTCCTGCCCGTCGATCGAAATCCGACCCTCGGTCACGTCCCGCAAGCGCATCAGCAAAGACACAGCGGTCGATTTGCCGGCGCCGGACAGGCCAACCAGACCGACACGCTCACCCGGCTTGATTGTCAGGTTGAACTTGTCCAGGACAGGCTTGCGGTCGCTCTGATAGGCAAAGGACACGTTGTCGAAGCGGATTTCCCCGGCGCTGACATTCAGCTCGCCAGCGTTGGGCTGGTCGATGATTGCCGGCCGGCTCGTCATGATCGGCATGGCATCGCGGATCGTACCGAGTGTGCTGGTGATCGACTGTCCGATTCCTATGAAACTGGATGAAGCGTGGGACAGCGAGCGTGTGACGGTCAGCCCGGCGACAAAGTCGCCAATCGAGACCCACCCCTTCATCATGCCCCAGAAGCCAATGACCACCACAGCCAGGATCAGCAGCACGTTCAGAAAATAGACGCCGCTGTCGGTCAGGATATAGGACCGGTTCTCGCTGTGCCTGGTGTCGATTGTTTCGCCGATAACCTTCCGAATGGCACCGGCTTCCGAATCTTCCGCCGCAAACAGTTTGACCATCGCGATGTTGGAATAGACGTCTGTCATCGCGCCGGTGGCTTTGGAATTTGCCGCTGCCACCTTGGCAGAACGCTGCAGATAGGCCGGGATCGCCAACCAGGCGACGAGGATATTCGCGCAGATCCAGAACAATACCGGAATGGCCAGCGGCCAGGCCATGGCCAGAAGCAGCAGGAACGATCCGCCAAACTGAATGACCAGGAACGGAACCGTCTCGATGGACAGCATCATCTGACGGTGAACCGACATGGTGACCTGGGCAATGCGGGAGGCAACCTGACCGGCGAAAGTGTCCTCAAAGAAAGCCAGGTCCTGTGCTTCCACGGCCTTGTGTGCCTGCCAGCGCATTGCCGCCGGCAGAAGAATGCGCACGGTCTGGAAGGCAAAGGTCTGGCGCAGGAGAAAGGCGAGCGGATCAATAATCACGAAGAGGAGGAAGAAACCGGCCAGGATAGTGAGGTTGTCTTTCAGAAACGCCTGCGCCCCTGCCTCGGTCACACCGTCGACCACGAAAGCTATTGCCCAGATGCCCGCAAGACCCAGCCCGGAAGAGATCATCGCCAGGCAGGAAACGATTACCAGTTGCCAGCGGAACATCATCGCGAAATGCCAGACCAGCTTCAGCGGCCCTTCATCCGGAAGAGGCGTGACAGGCAGTTCCAGCGGTTTGATGTGGGTTTCGAACGGATGGAAATACCGGTCGATGAGCCGCGCAAGCAGCGGCCTGGCGATTGACACGCAAAACACTCCTCGACTGAGATCAGCGCCTGATCAGGCCGCGGGCTCAATCCTGTAAACACAGCGACGACCGCCCGAGAGCTGATGTTCGGTACGTTCGACCGAGACACCTGGCCCAAGTACATCCTTGAAAAGATTGAGTTCCGACCGGCAGAACCCCTGGCAGGCCGTTGCCGCGGCACAGATCGAACAGTGATTTTCGATCAGCAGGTAGCCAGCCCCTTCCGGAACAAGATCGGCCATGTAGCCTTCCCGGTTGCGCAGATCGGCAAGCACTTCCAGCTTGCCGCGCAGATCCGGCGCCTTGCCAACCGCTTCGGTATAGGATTTCCGGCTTTGCGCTTCACGGTGGGCAATCAGCTTGTCGACACCTTCTTCGCCGAAAATATCGTTCAGGCCGGAAATTAACCCGAGCACCAGGTTGGAATGATTGTCGGGAAACTGCTTGTGCCCGTCCGGTGTCAGGTCCCAGACCCGCTTGGGCCGGCCAACCGAACCTTTCTGATCGTCGAAGTCCACCAGTCCGTCCTGCAACAGGCCGTCCAGATGCTGGCGAACAGCCACTGACGTCACCTTCAACCCGCTGGCAAGATCTGCCGCAGTCTGTGGGCCGGAGGATTTCAGCGCGTTCAAAAGCCGGGTTCGAGTACGATCTGCCATAGCCGTCTATATAGCGTATTTCAAAGATAAAAAAATAGTCTGCTTATCTTATTGTGAAGCGACCAGAGCATTTCCCGCCAACAAGCCGGCCTTGGCAGCCACGTCTATTTGCCAAGCGTGGCGGGAGCATGCAAGAAATGTCACTATAATATCCTGCGCTGAACCGTTGTCCGGTGCCAGTCCAGATTACCTCCTGATCGCTTGATTACGCGGTTTCCGCTTTGAAATATTTTATAACCGTCGCGTCAGCATTTCCTATTGGCGCTTTAACTCTTCAAGAACCCCAATGCGACGCAAAGTCAGGAAAGTCACCTGCATAACAATTCTTTATCTCATTTTGATTAGAAGAAATATCAATGGAGAAAATGATGGAAAAAATCAGGGCTTTCCTGAGATGGATGATGATCGATTCTCGCCATCCGGAAATTGCACAAGCTCAGTACAATGAGCTCAAGACCCAGATTCCGTCGCTCTATGCCCTCCTCATGGTCAATGCGGTTGCCGTTGCCTATACCCATTTCGATATCGCGCCGACTTATCTGACCGTCGGAATTCTTGCGCCGATCCTGTTGATCACGACCTTTCGCATGGTGGCCTGGATACGCGCCCGCAAAGTTGACCCGACACCGCAAGAAGCGATCAGCAAGATGCGGCAGACCGTCATTCTCGGCAGTCTGGTGTCCGTCATCTACATTGCCTGGTCGCTGAGCCTGGACGGCTATGGCGGACCTGCGGAGCGCGGTCATGTGGCGCTTTTCATCGCCATCACCGTCATCGGCTGCATCTTCTGCCTGATGCATTTGCCGCAGGCTGCCCTGATGGTCATGGTGATCGTGACGATCCCCTATCTGGTGCACTATCTCGGCCAGAACCAGGACGTCTACATTGCCATAGGGCTCAATATCTTCCTGGTGTGCCTGGTTGTCCTGCAGGTTCTCCTGAACGGCTATCGAGGGTTCTGCAAACTGATTGAATCGCAATCGGACCTGGCCGCCAAACAGAAAGAAACGGAGCTTCTCAACGCAGAAAACTCCAAGCTTGCCCAAACCGACGCGCTTACCGACCTGCCGAACCGACGCTATTTCTTCAATCGGCTTGAAGTCCTGATCAGCGAAGTGGAAGGCACGGACCGGCAGTTTGCGGTCGGCGTCGTCGACCTGGACCGGTTCAAGCCCATCAACGACACCTATGGCCACCAGTTGGGCGACCAATTGCTGATGGAAGTCGGCATGCGCCTGAAAAGCCTTGGACTGCCGAATGTCGAGATCTGCCGTCTCGGCGGCGACGAGTTCGGTTTCCTTTATCTCGGAGACATTTACGAGGCAGCCTCGACGGGGCAGTCTATTTGCGAACTGATCAGCCGCCCCTATCGGATCGGTGAACTGCAGGTTTCTGTCGGCGCGTCCTGCGGCATTGCGTTCTATCCTGACGCTGGCACTTCTGCCCATGTTCTGTTCGACCGGTCCGACTACGCCCTTTACAACTCCAAGACCAGCCTGCGCGGCCGGACGACGGTCTATTCGGCTGAACATGAAGCCCGCATCCGCTCGGAACGAGCCATCGAGGCCGCGCTTCAAAGCGCAGATCTTGCCAGCGAATTCAAGGTCTATTTCCAGCCTGTTGTCCAGTTGCCGGAACGGTTCGTTGTCGGGTTCGAGGCGTTGGCGCGGTGGGACAACCCGCAGCTCGGCAGGATTTCCCCCGACAAGTTCATTCCCATTGCCGAGCGCGCCGGCCTCATCCACAGGCTGACCCTGTCGTTGTTCGAAAAGGCGGTCGAGCAGATCAAGGCCCTGCCCGGGACACTTTCGCTATCCTTCAATCTTTCCGCCCATGACGTCACCTCCACCGAGACAGTGGCCGCGCTGCTCGAGATCATCCGCCGCGCGGCGATAGACCCGCGGCAGATCACCTTCGAAATTACCGAGACTTCCGTGATCGGCAGTTATGAAGCGGCTGAAATCTGTCTGCAGGTTCTTCGCAATGCCGGTGTCAAACTCGCGCTGGATGACTTCGGCACCGGTTATTCCAGCCTTGGCTACCTGCACCGGCTGCCTATCGACTGCGTCAAGATCGACCGCAGTTTCGTTGCCGGCATCAAGGACCCGATCGCGAGCGGCGTCGTGACCTCCATCGTCAACCTGTGCCGGTCCATGAAGATGCAGTGCGTGGTGGAAGGCGTTGAAGAAAGCAACCAGTTGGAACTTCTGGAAGCGATGCATTGCCGTTTGGTCCAGGGATACCATTTCAGCGCTCCCCTGCCTTTCGAGGACCTTCTTGCCGATGCCAAGGAAAATGGAAGGGTTGCAGGGCTTCCCTTGTCCGGTACTGCCGGGGCCAGCAGCTTTCAGTTCTTTCGCGCCTGACCGGCAATCCGGACCAATTCCACCAGACCTCTTCTAATCCGTCCGGGATTTGTTTACCTCTCCGGTCTCAACCACGAAAATCCGGGACCTGTTCATGACCGGCGGCACCAAGCGGCAAAAAGACATGCGCAAGGCCTTGCGCGTCCTGCTGCCACGCGTTCCCTTTTCAGATGCGGAAGCCATTCTCGAAGTTGCCCTCGCCGGACACCTGCGCCATTTGCCGCCCGGCATTGCCCTTTGGCAGGCCACCACCAGTCATGTCCGGCACGCCCTGACCGACTACGATACGTTGCTAGACGAAGGTTATGACCGTGACGCTGCCCGGTTCTTCGTACTGGACGAAATGAATGACGTTTTGAGCTCCTGGGGATGTGCGAAACGCCTGGAAGCTGACGATACCTCCCCAACCGAGGACTGACATCGGTGCTTAAAGCGGATCCGTGCCCATCACACACGACCCGGGATGTGATTTGCGGGCGGCCGGCCGTTACGGCCGCCGGGCGATCAGATCGATCTCGACCAGCGCATCGACGGCAAGGCCCGACACGCCAATACAGGTACGACCCGGCAATTTACCGGGTTCGAAAAATGACCGGTAAGTGTCGTTCATCGCCTGATAATCGCGCTTGAATTCAGTCAGATAGACACGAATGAAAGTCGTGTTTTCAAGGCCGAGCCCGAGCCCGCTCAGAACGAGTTTCAGGTTTTCCATCACCCGCACAGTCTGCGCCTCTATGCCCTCCGGCAGCGGGCCCCCGGATCGTCCGGCAGTGTCGGCATCTGGCCGGTTACAAACACCCAACCGTCAATTTCGACGGCATGGGAGAATGGCGCGACCGGCTGTGGCGCCTGGTCGATCATGTGGTGGATCGGCAGCATGGAGGCTCCTGTTGGAAGGTTATTACAGAGCATCCAGACTAGAGAATATCGGACACCTCGGGAAACAGGTTTCCCTCGCTGCGAGCCTTAAATTTAGATGCGCTCGTAGATCCACTGTTCGGGAACATGAGCGGTGACCACCTCGCCCGCCGCAACCTTCCCCGGGATTTCGACATAGCCAACAAGGCCTCGCAGGCGCTTTGCCTTTTGCGGGAACAACAGGTCCAGCCCTTCCCGGCCGGGATTGGCTTCGGCGATCGCCTCGCCTGCGAAACGGCAGGGTTTGTTGTCACCGTCCACACGAATAACCACACCGCCCTCGAACACCAGCCGGGTGCGCGGTGGCACCATTGTAAGGTTGGGAATGCCGGACAAGGTAATGTTGCCGCCGATCCATTCGGCTTTCAGTTCGGCAATCTCCATGCGAGTGGCAATCAACGAAAGTTCCTCGGCGGACAGGATGGATATCTGGCGCTCATTGCACATTTCCGTGCCACGCGGATACCAGGGTTCACGGCCACCGGACCTCCGGGTGTATCCGCCATGCCGATCTCCCGAAATGCCTTCGAACGTCATCTCCAAAGCATCCGTTGCAATGGTCCTGAAGTCTTCCGCAGAGACTGTCCTGAAAACGCCCTCCACCTTGCCACTTGTCCTGAATGCAGGCGTAATTCGAAAGTCATCGGCAAGAAGCTGGAGCTGGTTTGTCATGCGGGGCCTCCTGTGGCAGTCGAAAGGCGATGCTAGGGCGCAGGCACCTTCCTGACCAACAAATCTCATTGATGTTTTCATAAGCGCGGCAGATCGATCCGCTGCGCCCAGGATTTGCAGTGGTGACAGCTGTCTTCAGGCTGGGCCGGAGAGGAATTTCTCCTCGCGCAAGCCGTCCAGGCATCGGACGATTTTCCGCGCATGATAGAGCATCGCGACCCAACCGGTTTCCAGCGCAAGATTGCCTGTTGCCCCCTCGGGCATGGCAGACATCCAGTCATCCTCCAGGCCTGGGACGGTCTGCCTCGGGCGTCCTTCCAGGACAGCCGAGAACTCATCTTCCAGGCGCTTGTCCATCCGAGCGACAAGCGCATCTATCCCCGAATTGGCCTGAGCTTTCACCGTTTCCCGCGTGACGTCCGAACGGGCTTCGCGGTAAAGCACCACGTATTGAGCCAGCACGATCACCAGCACGTTGAGGTCGCTGGCGGAGCGTGTGAACGACGACCAGGGAGCTTGCTCGATCCGATAGGACCTGGCGGTGGCGATCAGCGTGCTCGCTGCCGTTCGAAGCCGGGCGAGATCCTGAAGGTCCGTATCCGCCTTGCCGCCTTGCGCACGCAGGCAACTTCGGCAGGCGTTGAGGTAATCGGACGCCAGCTCCTTGAAGCTTGCGCCAGTGCGGTTGGGAAACAGCAGCCATGCCGCGGCAAGCCCCACGCCTGCGCCAATCATCGTATCATAGAGACGCGACCAGAGTTCATCGATGGGCAGACCTTCAAGCGTCTGAAGCCCCATGACCACCAGGAAACTGATGATACCTGAGGCGATGGCGTAATTGCGGTCGAGGAAAACGATGACCCCGGGTATGGCAATGACAACCAGTACCAGCCTGACGGACGGAAACTCCGCCAAGGCCGGGTCGACCAGCATGGCCAGAACAACGCCGCCCGCCGTCCCGCCTATCCGCTGTGCGGTTCGGAGCAGTGTCGCCCCGAGGCTGTTCGACAGCACGATGATGATGGTGAGCGTGACCCAATAGGCGTGATTGAGATCGAACGCGAGCCCAAGGGAAAAGCCGATCCCGGCTGCGACACCTGCCTGAAGTGACAAGCGCCAGGAAAGCTTCCGCAACCAGCCGCCCTCGCGGCTGTCGTCATCCGTACCGAGGCTCAGGCGAACCGGCTGGTCTTTTGCCGCCAGCAGCCACAGACGCTTGAAAGCCTGGGCAATGCGCAATTCCTGAAACCGGTCATGTGCCGTTACTGCTATATCGGCCTGCAGCCAGCTTGCGGCAGGTGCGCTTTCGCCGGTTTTACCTTCCCCGACATCGCTCTCTTCCGGAACGCCCTCACCGGTTTCCAGGCGATGGACAAGCCGGTCGACCGCACGGCGAAAGCCGTCATCTTGCGCCAGACGGGTGCGTGCGTCCCGGGACAGCTGGTCGCGCGCATCGCCCACCACTTCCAGGGCAAGTTCCACCATGATAGCTGCTTCCGGCGGCATGCCCTGCAACTCACCTTCCGGTCTGAGCAGATCGGCACAAACCTGAAGTTCCATGCGCAGCTTCGCCAGATCCCTGATCCGAACGGCCGCACCGCCGGACGAACCGGTAGCCCGGCCCGACAGCTGCCTCAGATAGGTTGCCATCGCCTGACGATTTGCAGCTTCGACACGCAGTTAGGTTCGGTATGTCGAGGGCCGCCAAGGCCCTGTGCGAACCACGAGCGCTGTCACCATTCCAAGCACCGCCATGACCGGAAGCCAGAGGCCGGGCGATCCTCCGACGTTGCCGAGGACCACGAAAAGCCAGCAAATCGCCATGCTGCGCCCAGCGCGTTGCCAGAAGGGACCAAGCCCCTGCATGGCAAAGCCGAGCATGATCGCGGCGATCCAGAGCCCTTGCAGAACGGTTGAGGCGCTTTTCCCCGACACCTCGGCGACAACAGCCCCAAGAGCAAACAGTAACGTCAGCAAAACGCCAAGCTTCAGGATACCGAGGACCTCGGCCTTTCTGGTGGAGACCGGCGTGAACATCAGGCAGTGGCCCCCGCTAGCGGCTGCCAGAACGGCCAGTTTGAAGGCCGACTGACCGGGCACGAAGCTTGCCACGACATTTGCCAGGAAGACCGCTCCGAGCACGGTCAGCATCAGATGAACGCCGCGCATCAGCCGCAGGCCACCGGGGTCCGTGCGCAGGAGGCTTGTCTTTATGTCCGAAGCGGCTTGCAGCATCTGTCTGACTTGAACCCGGCTCTTCAGGGCAAAATCCCCGACGTTCTGAATGGAAATCTTTTATGCGGACTGCATTGTCTCGTGTCCATGGCGCTTTGACCGGGTGGACGCAGGCTTGCCGCCGAAGATCAGTCGGACGACTTGCCGTCTGTAACAGTGAATTCGGCAAAGACCGGCCAGTGATCGGAACCGTTGAAGTGTCCGAGTTCGCAGTTTTTGACCGCAAGCCCGCTCCTGACGAAAAAATGGTCGAGTTCGAGACCGATGCCCGGAACCGGAGCAAGCCAAGTCGGGGTCCAACGGCTGCCGCAGACTGCCTTGCGCACCCCAGCCGTTTCCTGAAACTGTTTCAGCAGCGGTGCCCAGGAGGCGGCGTTCATGTCGCCGGCAACAAGAACAGGTCCCGGCGTCATCGACACTTCGGATGCAAGCTTCTGAAGGATGTCCGCCTGGTGCAGATAGAAGTCTCGCCTGAAAGGCGGCAGTGTGTGAACTGCAAGGACACTCACACAGGGCTCCGCCTGCATACCGCAGTAAATCGCTTTCGTAATCGCGTATGGGTTCCCGCCTACAGGGATCAGTTCAACGCTGTGCGGCGCAGTGCGCGAGAGGATAACCGCGGCGGGACGTCCACCAAGCGCCTGACCGGGCGTTCCGGCCACATGCAGCATGCCTTCAAACCGGTCGAGCAGCCCTTGGTCGGCAGGTACCGGCAGCTCCGTGAGGATCATGAGATCGAAGCCGCGGTCGCTGTTTTCCTCAACCAGATTGTCGAGCGCAGCGGCGCTGCCGAAGAGATTTGCGGTGACGACGCTGATCGCCGGTTCTGCCGCATTGGCGGTCTGAGCAAAGCGTCCGTCGTCGAAGATGCCCATGCGCATGAGAGCGACTACCGACAGGCAGATGGCCAGTGCCACCATGTTCCAGTTCCGGAAGAAGACGAACCCTGCAGCAAACAGCAGGCCAGCAAGAACGTATTGGGTCTGAAAATGCGCCAGCAGATCGATGGGCCAGCCGACTGCCGCCAGAAACGAGGCGAGAACGGCGATGGCGAAGGCCGCAAACAGACAGACGAGAGTTCTGTGGAACATGCCTTGTGCCGCTCGCAAGGACAAAAATTGCCGGTGGCCGGTTTATACCGCCGCCCAAAAAAGATGCCGGCCCGTTTCCGGGGCCGGCACATTCGGGAAACAGGGGGCACGCCCCCCATTTCAGCTTCCAGGCCGTTCGCTTAGCGCGTAAGCGGCTTGTACTTGATCCGGCGCGGGTCGGCGGCATGTGCGCCAAGGCGGCGGACCTTGTCCTTTTCGTAGTCTTCGAAGTTGCCTTCGAACCATTCAACATGGCTGTCGCCTTCAAAGGCGAGCATGTGTGTGGCCAGACGGTCGAGGAACATACGATCGTGGCTGATGATAACGGCGCAGCCGGCGTAGTTTTCCAGCGCGTCTTCCAGAGCTGCCAGCGTCTCGGTGTCGAGGTCGTTGGTCGGCTCATCGAGCAGCAGCACGTTGGCGCCCTTCTTCAGGACCTTGGCCAGATGCACGCGGTTGCGCTGACCGCCGGAAAGATCGCCGACCTTGGCCTGCTGGGCAGCACCCTTGAAGTTGAAGGACGAGCAATAGGCGCGGGAGTTGATTTCCTTGTCGTCGAGGTAGATGACCTCGGCGCCGCCGGAAATTTCTTCCCAGACCGTGTTGTTCGGGTTGAGCGCATCGCGCGACTGGTCAACGTAGCCAAGGTGCACACTGTCGCCCACGACGACCTTGCCCTTGTCTGGTGTTTCCTGACCGGTGAGCATCTTGAACAGGGTCGTCTTGCCGGCGCCGTTCGGGCCGATCACGCCGACGATGCCACCGCGCGGCAGCTTGAACGACAGGTTGTCGATCAGGAGACGGTCTTCAAAGCCCTTGGAAACGCCATCGACCTCGATGACGTTTGCGCCGAGACGCTCGCCAACCGGGATGAGGATCTGCTCGATGGACGGCTGACGCTCTTCCTGGGCGGTCAAGAGGTCCTCAAAGGCCCGGATACGGGCTTTCGACTTGGTCTGACGGCCTTTCGGGCTCATGCCCATCCACTCGCGCTCACGGGCGATCGCCTTGGAGCGGGCCATGTTCTCGCGGCCTTCCTGCTCCATGCGCTTGGTCTTCTTTTCCAGATAGACCGAGTAGTTGCCTTCGTAAGGGATGCCCTGACCGCGGTCGAGCTCGAGAATCCAGCCCGTGACATTGTCGAGGAAGTAGCGGTCGTGGGTGATGATCAGGACGGAGCCCTTGAACTCGCGCAGGTGACGCTCCAGCCAGTGAACGGTTTCAGCGTCCAGGTGGTTGGTCGGCTCATCCAGCAGCAGCAGGTCCGGCTCGGACAGCAGCAGCTTGCAGAGCGCGACGCGGCGGCGCTCACCACCGGAAAGATTGTCGACGGCTGCATCTGATGGCGGGCAGCGCAGGGCTTCCATCGCCATTTCCACCTGGCTTTCCAGGTTCCACAGATCCTGCGCGTCAATCTCGTCCTGAAGCTGTGCGGCTTCCTCGGCGGTTTCGTCCGAGTAGTCCATCATCAACTCGTTGTAGCGGTCGATTTTTGCCTGCTTGTGGGCAACACCTTCCATGACGTTTTCCATCACGGTCTTGGTGTTGTCGAGCTGGGGTTCCTGCGGCAGATAGCCGACCTTCGCGCCTTCGGCCGCCCAGGCCTCACCGGTATATTCCTTGTCGATACCGGCCATGATCTTCAGAAGGGTCGACTTACCCGCACCGTTCGGGCCCAGGATACCGATCTTGGCGTCCGGGTAGAACGAGAGATGGATGTTGTCGAGAACCTTCTTGTCGTTATAGGCCTTGGACAGGCCATGCATGTGATAGATGAACTGGCGCGCCATGGGGCTCCGCTTCTCCGCTTTCAAAATCTGATGGGATTCTCAGGAATTCTGCGGCGTCTTTTAGGGGAAATGGCGCCCGGGGGCAATGGGGGGATTTGCCTGAGAACGCCTGTAGAGTTCGTCTCGCAATCAGGCATTACCTGTGCAATCGCAATTAGACCTCTTCCTTGGCCAACTTCCAGCCACCCTCGCTTTGGGATAAGTGCCCTTTTCATTGGACAGTTTACGGACCGACTCCGATTACCAAAGTTTCCAGAAAGCACGCCGCCCCACTCGCGTTAAACGCCGACCGCTATATTCGGAATTGCAATTACGCCCAAGAACCTGCCCACCCTGTCATTCCGGACAAGTGCAGCTACGCTGCACGCCGATCCGGAACCCAGCGTGTCAGCGTGAGCAAAGCGAACACTCAATTTGCCGCGCATGGCGCGACATATCTCTGGATTCCGGATCGGCGCTCGACACTTGTCTCACTTGTCCGGAATGACGGCGGAATACGCCGTTTCACTGACGAAGTGAGCCAAAATGGCTTCGAGGGTGACGAAATTTGCGTACCAACTCTGCCCAATCGGCTCTTTTCTCCCCCAACCGAAGACCTTAAGGTCACCTCACCTTTCTTCATCACCCCACCGGACCTGCCATGACCTCCATCGATATTCTGATGCCCCGCCCGATGCTGCCGATCGTTCAGGAGCAGCTTGATGCCGCCTTTACCGTGCACCGGCTGTATGAGGCCGATAATCCGGAAGCGCTGCTGGCGGAAATCGGCGAGAAAATCCGCGGGGTTGCGATGGCATTCGGGCCGGTGAACGCCGAGTTGCTTGCCAAAATCCCGAACGCGGAGATCGTCTCCAGCTTTGGCGTCGGCTATGACCACGTCAACACGGACGATTGCCTGGCGGCGAAGGTGATGGTGACCCATACGCCCGATGTGCTGACGGAAGAAGTTGCTGATACGGCGGTCGGGCTGATGATCATGACCATCCGCGAATTCGGCCAGGCCGAACAGTGGCTTCGCCAGGGCAATTGGGAAAGCAAAGGACCCTACAAGCTGACCGGGGCGACCATGCAGGGGCGCACGCTCGGCATCTTTGGTCTGGGGCGCATCGGCAAGGCGATTGCCAAGCGGGCCGAAGCCTTCGGCATGAAGATCCATTACCATGGACGCAGCAAACAGGACGACGTCTCCTACCCCTATCACGCGACGCCGAAGGCGCTGGCTGCCGCTTGCGACACGCTGATGGTGGTGGCGCCTGGTGGCGCGGAAACGAAATATGCGGTCAATGCGGAGGTGCTGGAAGCACTGGGGCCGGATGGCATCGTCATCAATATCGGCCGTGGCACCGTCATCGACGAGGCCGCATTGATTGCGGCCCTTGAAAACGGCACGATCTACGGTGCCGGTCTCGACGTCTTCGAGAACGAGCCGCATGTGCCCGAAGCCCTTCTGAAACTGCCAAAGGTCACCGTACTGCCGCATGTCGGTTCCGCCTCGCAGGCGACCCGCAATGCCATGGGTCAGCTCGTGGTCGACAACCTGAAAAGCTGGTTCGAAACTGGCAAGGCCATAACGCCAGTGCCTGAAATGCGCTGAGATTGTGGGCGTGCCAGGGCTGCTCGGCAACCCGACCCGATTCTTTTCCCGGCTCAGTATTTGACACGTCCGTCTTGTGCCTTAGGTTTATGGATCAAGCGCATCCTTTCTGCTTGTGATGCGCTTACCCGATAGGCGTGGATCCATCAGACCACATAAACCACGCCGGGATGCCGACTGGGGCGGCTGGTGAACCAAAAGACGAATGCGTTCAGAAGCCTACTCAACACCGGCTGTTCGCCCGGATCCGTCAGCGGGTCAGGTTTGCCTGCGGAAGTGGCCCGTTTGCTCGGGGTGCCTCGCAACGGCAGAAGACGACATCCCAGGTCGCAGAAGGTGGCTGGCGACGTAACCTCCGCCAGCACCCTGGGCCGGCCCCTTTCCGGGCCGGTCCGCACCGACATCTCACATGCTTGGGGAAGGCCTCAAGCCGAACCTTCTCACCTCGCTCCACCGGCCGGGCACCTGAACGGTGTAAAGGTGCTGCCCATGTTTGCGCTGACGGTCATCATCGTCAGAATGTCGGCAAAGGCGAATTCGGCGGGTGTTTTCGGGCAAACGGCTTTCGCCGCGAAACACCCCCCTTCAATAAAGGCATCATGTTCGGCAACGAAACCGGGCCGCATTTGCGAACGACTGACATTTTCGAACGCCACCCGGACGATCTCCTGATAGTAGGCGCATCTTCTGGCGCGCTTTTGTTCGCGTGTTTCCTCGGCAGATGCCTGGGAGAAAACAGCTACTACGGCGACAAGCGCCAACGGCAAGACAAACAAGGTTCTTGGAACGGACAAGGCTGACTCCGTCGGAAGCTGCAGGACATTTCCAGAGGCAGAGGCGCCCGGGCGAATGAAGGGATCCGCCCGGACGAGAACACTCAGTCGTGGAGACTTTCGGCAAGTGCGGCTGCGATATCGGCAATCGCCTTGTTGCGGTCGTCAAAGGAAGCGTCGGTCTGCGTGATATAGACCGCGATCACGACGGGCTCCCGATCGTCTGGCCAGATCACGCCGATGTTGTTGCGCGAGCCATTGGCCCCAGCCCCGGTCTTGTCGGCGACCGGCCATTCTTCCGGTAGCCCGGCACGCAAGGTCGCGTTACCCACCTTGTTGTCCAGCAGCCAGCCTTTCAGCTGGGCTCTGGCGGTGGACGAAAGGGCATCGCCCAGAACCAGTTTCTGCAACGTGGCAACCGCTGCCGCCGGGGTGGTGGTGTCACGGGCATCGCCTGGCCGGCCTTCATTGAGACCCGGCTCCGTCCGGTCCAACCTAGTGATGGTGTCGCCAATGCCCCGGAGGTAATCCGTCAGTCCTTCCGGGCCACCGACAGCTTCCAGCACGAGATTGGCGGCAGCATTGTCGCTGATCGCAACGGCCGCTTCACACAGTTCAAGATAGGTCATGCCACCGGAGCCGACCTTTTTCTCGGTAACCGGCGAATAGGAGACAAGGTCTTGCGAGCGGATCCTCACGCGGCGTTCCGGCTGGACCTCACCCTGCTCGCCCTTTTCCAGGAGTGCAGCACACAGAAAGGCCTTGAAGGTGCTGTTGAGCGGAAAACGCTCGTCGGCGCGGTGGGTCCAGGTCTTGCCGGTTTCCGTATCCAGCACCGCAACCCCGATCCGGGCAGACAGTCGGCTCTCGGCACCGGTGACGGTTTTCTCAAGTGGTGCGGGATCGAACCCGGCGGCGTGTGCCAATCCGGAAATCGCCGGAAACCCGGCAAAAAGGGCAAGGGAAAGCGTCAACGCGCTACGGCGTGTCCAGAGTTTCATCTTCAACTCCAATGATGAATACAAACAGCCCGAACCGGTGTGGTGTGTCGCCCCCCGCACCATTCGTCTTCGGGACACCGCGACAGTGCCGCTGCCTCAGATATAACGCAAATGATGAATACTGAGGTTAGACATGAGCAAAACTTGGCCTAAGTTGGATCCGGATGGACGTCTCGAAACTTCCGCTCAATGCCTTGAGAGCTTTTGAAGCCTCTGCAAGGCTCTGCAGCTTTACACGCGCCGGCCTGGAACTGCGGGTGTCGCAGACTGCCGTCAGCCACCAGGTGAAGGCGCTGGAGGACGTGTTGCAGGTGTCGCTGTTCGAGCGCCTTCCGCGCGGCGTTGCCCTGACGGATGAAGGACTGGCGCTGCTACCTGTACTGAGCGACGCCTTCCGGCGGATGAGCGATGCGCTCAGCCGGTTCGAGGATGGCAACTACCGGGAGGTGCTGACGGTCGGCGCAGTCGCCACTTTCGCGACCGGCTGGCTGTTGCCCCGCCTTTCCAGCTTTGCCAGGGCCCATCCGCAGATCGATCTCCGGCTGAAAACCAACAACAACCGCGCGGATATTCTGGCAGATGGTCTCGACTGTTTCCTGCGCTTCGGCGACGGGGCCTGGCATGCCACCAACGCGGTCAAGCTGATGGACGCCCCGCTATCGCCTATCTGTTCACCTGGAATCGCTGCCCGGTTGTCCGAACCGGTAGACCTTGTGAATGAGCCCCTGCTGAGATCCTACAGGTTGGATGAATGGGCCATGTGGTTCCAGGCAGCGAAACTGCCGCCACCACGGGCGCGTGGCTGGATGTTCGACAGTTCTCTTGCGATGGTTGAAGCCGTCACGCAGGGCGCAGGCGTCGCACTGGTGCCGACAGCGATGTTCAGCCGCCCCCTCGCGTCGGGCGCGATCGTGCAGCCTTTCCAGACCAGTGTCCTGACGGGAAGCTACTGGCTGACCTGGCTGAAGTCGCGAGAGGAGACCAGCGCCATGCAGAAGTTCCGCTTGTGGATGCTGGAGACAGTTGCCGAGTAAAAGGAGGCAATCGCCCACCTCAAGGTTTTCGCCCCTTCACCATTTCGCGTTTGCCGGCGAAGCCTTCAGCCTTTTCAATCTCGAACCCGGCAGCCTGAAGATTGCGGCGAACCCAGCCGGCAGCCGTGTAAGTTGCCAATGTTCCACCATGGGCCGTCAGGTCAGCCGCTACCTTCAGAAGGTCCGCGTCCCAAAGCTCCGGATTGCGTGCCGGACTGAAACCGTCGAGAAACCAGGCATCGATGGGGGCAATTGCCGGTTCTTCTCCCTCGACCTCACCTGCCATTCCGGCGTTCAGCTCACCGATCAGCTCACGCGCATCGCCAATGCCGATCTGGAGGTTGGCTCCGGCAATTTTCAGGCTGTTCCAACCCGGCTCAGGCGACCAGGCCTGCAGCAGCTCTTCTGCCAGCGGGGCCAGTTCGGGAAAGGCCGCGAGTGCCCGTGCCAGTTGCTCTCCCGTCATCGGGAACAGTTCGAAGGTCAGGAAGGTCAGTTCCGGCCGATTGGTCCTGTCCTGCCATGCCGCAAGGGTGGTGAGGAAATTGAGGCCTGTCCCGAAGCCTAACTCTGCAATTGTGAAACGCTCGCAGCCATCGAACCGGCCAGGCAAGCCATTTCCTTGCAGAAACACGTGACGCGTTTCCGCAAGCCCCCCAGCCTTGGAAAAATACGTGTCGTTGAAGCCTTCAGCCCGGGGCACATCGCCTAGCAGCCATTCCAGATCCGGTGCCTTGATCGACATGATCTTCAGGTTTCCTTCGGGTCGCACCCATCAGCCTTTGCCATTTGCAACGCGTTCTCATAAGAGAGCCGGCAGGATCAATCAATCTCAAAGGACCCCGCCCCATGGCAGCAACCGACGCCGAAACTTTCGATGTTGCCATTGCCGGAGCCGGTATTTTCGGCCTCGCTGTTGCCCGGGCAGCGCTCGAGGCCGGGCTGAAGGTGGTTGTTCTGGAGAAAAGCCACGTTGGCGCCGGGTCCAGTGGAGGTGTGCTGGGGGCGTTGATGCCGCACATGCCGGCACGCTGGAACCCCAAGAAGGAATTCCAGTTCCAGGCCCTGCTGTGTCTGGAAGACCGCATCCGCCAACTGGAAAGTCAAACAGGTCTTTCCTGCGGCTATCACCGCTGTGGACGCATCCTGCCGCTGACGACAACCGACAAGCTGGAGCACCATCTGGAGCGGGCGGAAGAAAGCAATCTGCGCTGGCAACCTCAGGAAACCGGGTTTACCTATGTGGTTGAACCTGCCGGAAGTCGGTCTGACTGGCTGGACGCGAAAGCCGCTCCCTTCGGCATCGTCTATGAAACCCTTGCCGCGCGGATCTCCCCGAGGGCTTATCTGGCAAGCCTTGCCAGCTTCGTCCGCCAGAACGGCATCCTGCGGGAAGGCGTTGAAGCGGTCGGTTATGAGGATGCAACACAGACCGTCCTGCTCGCCGACGGACACGCCCCCGTCAAGACACGGCAATTCGTCGTTTCAGGAGGATTTGCGGCTTTCGACCTGATCGAGACGCTGACCGGCGAACGCATCGGACGTGGAGAGAAAGGCCAGGCCCTTGTGCTGGAGGGCAAGGGACTGGAAGACAGGCCAGCGATCTATTGCGACGGGCTTTACGTCGTGCCGCATGACGACGGTACCGTCGCCATTGGCAGCACATCCGACCGTGAATTCGAAGACGCTGCCCCCTCTCCAGCCCGTTCAGCCGAACTGCTGGAACGCGCAACCGCCTTTTGTCCGCTATTGAAGGGCCGCGAGGTTCTTTCCGACTGGGCCGGCATCCGGCCCCGCAATCACAGGCGAGACCCGCTGGCTGGAAAACTGCCTGGCTTTGACACCGCCTTCGCGGCAACAGGTGGCTTCAAGATATCCTTCGGCATTGCACATCTGATAGCGGATGCCCTGGTCGCGGAGATGACTGGCAGAGAACCTGTTGTTCCTCTGCCAGAGACATTCCGCCCGGCACACCACTTCGGCAGCGGCAGACTGGACGCAGATCGCTAAAGGAACTCACGTTCACGCATTTGCCGACCGCAGAAGCTTACGGCGCACATGCAATGAAAGGTTGTATATGCGATTGCAGGTGCTGAGACATGACCGCGAACTTGACGCGGTTCGTTCAATCACAATCGGTTTACGCACCTGCTGCCTAGATGGCAGCAACCACCGCGTAAAGACCGTAAAGGCTGAGCGAAATCGTCCCCCAGAACAGGAGATTTTTCGCCACCAAAAATGGCAAATTCATAGACCCACCCTGATGAGCTGCATAGTCAGCCTGCTTCCTCCTCTCCACCCCAGAGGATTCAACTTCATTTCCGGCTGTAGCTGCTCTCGCCATTTCGGCAATCCTTGAACGACTTAACCAATGGCCATCTGGAACCCATTTCCATCGGCCACACACAGTACCGTTTACGTCGTAAATGGTTAAAACCCGTTTAAGATTAACATGAATCTTTTCTTAATTTACAGCACAATGAAATTGTTGATATGCACAAATTATGGCCCGGCCCGCGCAGCTCTTGCGCGTCCCTCCCTGCCGGTCTTGTTTGATCCGACCTGAAGGAAGCCCTGCAGCATGAGCCTAGAAAGCGTACGCAACCACCTTGCCAGTGCCGCCCCCGAACTTGAAGTCATCGTGACGGAAGACAGCAGTGCCACGGTCGACCTTGCCGCCAAGGCACATGGGGTCGAGCCCGGTCAGATTGCCAAGACGCTGTCGTTTCAGCTCAAGGACAAGATTTTTCTGGTGGTTGCCCGCGGCGATGCCCGCATGGACAACAAGAAGGCGAAAGCAACCTTTGGTGGCAAGGTGAAGATGCTGGGCCTTGATGAAGTGGAAACGCTGACGGGACACCCCGTCGGCGGCGTATGCCCTTTCGGCCTGGCCCAGCCGTTGCCTGTCTACTGTGATGTCTCGCTGAAGGAATATGACGTGGTCATTCCCGCCGCCGGCGCGACCAATGCCGCGGTCAGGATACCGCCGGAGCGCATGGCGGAAATCACCGGTGCGGAATGGGTGGATGTCTGCCAGCCGCCGCAGGATGTGTCGCCCCAGGCATAAGAGCCACACGTAGCCAGACGTTCGCCCGGTGCCTGGCAGGCGTTACGCCCGGTAATAGTCCCGGTACCATTCGACGAACCTGGCAACGCCTTCCTGCACTGTGGTCTTCGGTCGGTACCCCGTGAGGCTTTGCAGAAGATCCGCATTGGCCCATGTCGCCGGAACATCGCCGGCCTGGATCGGCATGAGATTGCGTTCGGCGGTCCGGCCCGTAGCTGCCTCAATGGCTTCGATGAACTCGGTCAGCTGAACGCAGGTCGAGTTGCCGATGTTGACCACTCGCCAGGGAGCAACCGGTGAAAGGCTGTCGCCTTCCTTCACCCCTTCTCCCTCGGCCGGGCGAACAGGCACTGCGTCCATCAACAGCCGGATGCCTTCGACGAGATCTTCCACATAGGTGAAGTCCCGTTTCATGTCGCCGTAGTTATAAACGTCGATCGGCTTGCCTTCGAGGATCGCCTTGGTGAACTTGAAGAGAGCCATGTCGGGCCGTCCCCAGGGACCGTAGACGGTGAAGAAGCGGAACATCGTCACCGGAAGGTCGTAGAGATGGGCATAGGAATGCGCCATCGACTCTGTTGCCTTCTTGGTCGCCGCGTAGAACGACATCTGGTGGTCGGCCTTGTCGGTCTCCGCATAGGGCATTTCGGTGTTGGCGCCATAGGCGGACGACGTGGACGCCAGCAGCATGTGTTCCGGCGGAAAGGCTCTGGCTGCCTCGAGCAGCTCGAACGTTCCGCAGATATTGCTTTCCAGGTAGGAGCGCGGCGCTTCGATGGAGTAGCGGACACCGGCCTGCGCTGCTAGATGAATGACAAAATCCGGCCGCTCCGTACGGAACAGGGACATCAGCAGGTCCGGCGCCTCAACGCGGTCGTTCACCGGCTTGAAATGCTCGTTCTGCATCAGCATCTGCTGCCGGCGTTCCTTCAGCCGGACATCATAGTAATCCGTCATGGCATCAAGGCCGATCACCCGAAAGCCGTCCTTCAGCAGTCGGGTACACAGGTAAAAGCCGATAAACCCCGCAGAGCCGGTCACCAGAACGGTTTTCATGATTTGCCCAAAGCCTTTCGATCAAAAATTCATTTTACAAAACGCGTAAGTAGGTCAGCCAAGTTATTAAAAGGCTTCGAAGGTTCGGGCAATGGCGAAGTCTGCCCGAACCATCTTGGCCACCTGGAACCGCGACACTTACAGACGCCACAACACCTAGTACAAAATGGATTACCGCGGCGTGACACGCCCACAGAGCTTCTGAAAAACGACCTGTTAACGAACGAAATTCCAGCTCGTCTGGCCGGGATATCGCATCGGTCCCACAAACGAAAAAGCCACCCGCGTCCTTGCAACGCGGATGGCTGTCTTTCGCATGCCTGGGCAGGTCATCAGCCTGGCAAGTTCACTTTCGGCCTCTTGTCAGATGCCGCCGCCGTCGGCGGAGAAGCTGTTCAGGAACCCGCGCTTGCGCAGATACTCAACGATCTCCTCGGCGACTTCTTCCGGTTCCCGGCCGACGTTGCGAATATGAAGTTCCGGATTTTCCGGCGCTTCATAGGGGCTGTCGATACCGGTGAAGTTCTTGATCTCGCCCCGGTCGGCCTTGGCATAAAGGCCCTTCGGGTCGCGTTTGCGGCATTCCTCGATGGGCGTATCGACAAAGACCTCGATGAACTCACCGTCTTCCAGGAGATCGCGCGCCATCTGACGCTCCGAGCGGAACGGCGAGATGAAGGATACCAGCGTGATCATGCCTGCATCCGCAAAGAGCTTGGCCACCTCGCCGACACGGCGGATGTTTTCCACCCGGTCGGCATCGGTAAAGCCCAGGTCCTTGTTGAGGCCGTGGCGGACGTTGTCGCCGTCGAGCGTATAGGTGTGCCGCCCGTCGACATGCAGTTTCTTTTCGACGATCGACGCGATGGTCGACTTGCCGGACCCGGAGAGGCCGGTGAACCAAAGGACTGCCGGCTTCTGACCGAGTTTTTCAGACCGGGCGTTCTTGTCGACGTCGAGGGCCTGCCAGTGAATGTTGCTTGCCCGGCGCAGTGCGAACCAGACCATGCCCGCACCAACCGTCGAGTTGCTCATCCGGTCGATCAGGATGAAGGAACCGGTTGTGTGGTTGGCCTCATAGGGATCGAACGGCACCGCGGAGGACAGTGAGAAATTGCAGAACGCGATTTCATTCAATGCCAGCGTCTTGCCGGCCACATGCTCGAACGTATTGACGTTGATCTTGTGCTTGATCTCGGAGACCGTCGCCGTCACCGTGCGAGTGCCGATCTTCAGGAGATAGGGCCTGCCCGGCAGCAACGGCTCGTCCGACATCCAGATGACATGGGCGGCAAACTGATCGGCAACATCCGGGCGATGTGCGGTCGATGTCAGAAGATCGCCGCGGGAGATGTCGATTTCATCTTCCAGCGAAATGGTGACTGCCTCTCCGGCCCGGGCGGAGCTGACTTCGCCGCTTGCGCCGATGATCGACTTTACTTTGGACTGCTTTGCCGGACCGGCAACCACCAGTTCGTCGCCAACCGACACCTGGCCGCTGGCGACCGTACCGGAATAGCCGCGGAAATCGAGGTTGGGCCGGTTGACCCACTGCACCGGGAAGCGGAACGGGGCTTCCAGCACATGCTCGCCCACCTGAACTGTCTCCAGGTGCTCCAGCAGGGTCGGTCCGGAATACCAGTCCATCTTGTCGCTGCGCCCGGTGACGTTGTCGCCATAGCGCGCCGACATCGGAATTGCCTGCAGGGTTTCGAAATCGAAGCCGTTGGCAAAGATCTCGAATTCCTTGCGGATTTCCTCAAATCGTTCCTGGGAATAGCCGACAAGGTCGATCTTGTTGATGGCCAGCACGACGTGGCGGATGCCCAGCAGCGACGCGATGAACGCGTGGCGACGGGTCTGGACCATCAGGCCGTTGCGGGCATCAACCAGCAGCACGGCAAGGTCGGCGGTGGAAGCGCCGGTGGCCATGTTGCGGGTGTATTGTTCGTGGCCCGGGGTATCGGCAACGATGAACTTGCGCTTTTCGGTCGCAAAGAACCGGTAGGCAACGTCGATGGTGATGCCCTGCTCGCGCTCTGCCTCAAGACCGTCGACCAGCAGCGCCAGGTCGATGTCCTCTCCCACGGTGCCATGCTTTCTGGAATCGCGTTCCAGCGCGGCCAACTGGTCTTCGAAGATCAGCTTGGTGTCGTAAAGCAGGCGGCCGATCAGGGTCGACTTGCCATCGTCAACGGATCCGCAGGTCAGGAAGCGGAGCTGGTCCTTGCTTTCCTGTGCCAGGATATATTCGGTGACGGCTGTCTCTGCAGCTTCCTGTATGTTCTCGATCGTCATCTTAGAAATATCCTTCCCGCTTCTTCTTCTCCATCGACGCGCTTTCATCCTTGTCGATGAGGCGGCCCTGGCGTTCGGATGTACGGGCAATCAGCATTTCGCGGACAATGGCGGGCAGCGTATCGGCATCCGATTCAATGGCGCCGGTCAGCGGGTAGCAGCCGAGCGTGCGGAAGCGGACCATCTTTTCCTCGATCTCTTCGCCGGGCTGCAGTTTCATGCGGTCGTCATCGACCATGATCAGCATGCCGTCGCGGTTCACGACCGGGCGCTTTGCTGCGAAATAGAGCGGCACCATCGGGATGTCTTCCGTCAGGATGTACTGCCAGATATCCAGCTCGGTCCAGTTGGACAGCGGAAACGCACGGATGCTCTCGCCCTTTGCCACACGGGCATTGTAGAGGTTCCACAGTTCCGGCCGCTGGTTCTTCGGGTCCCAGCCGTGATTGGAATTGCGGAAGGAGAAGACGCGCTCCTTGGCGCGCGACTTTTCCTCGTCCCGGCGCGCGCCGCCGAACGCGGCATCGAAGCCGTATTTGTTCAGCGCCTGTTTCAGCGCCTCGGTCTTCATGATGTGCGTATGAACCGAGGAGCCGTGGGAAAACGGGCCGATATTCTTTTCAAGCCCTTCCGGGTTGGTATGGACGATCAGGTCCATGCCGAGACGCGCGGCGGTCTCGTCACGGAAGGTGATCATGTCCCGGAATTTCCAGGTCGTATCCACATGCAGCAGCGGAAACGGCGGCTTGGACGGATAGAATGCCTTCATCGCCAGGTGCAGCATGACGCCGGAGTCCTTGCCGATGGAATAGAGCATCACCGGATTGGAGAATTCGGCCGCGACTTCGCGGATGATGTGGATGCTTTCTGCTTCCAGCCGCTTCAGATTGCTGAGGCGCTCGGGCGAGATCCCGTGAGATTGCATGTTCATGTTCGCTTTTCCGTTTGGCCGGCGAACCGGCCGTATCAATCGTTCGGCACGGGCCAACCGCCCGCGCAATTTTGCAAATCGTCAGGCAGCGGGCGCGACATCCCGCAGGAGGTTCCTGCACCCGGCTGCCAGAAAAAACGGGTTCCGCAGGTCGTCCTTGCGGGCGTTTTCCGGCACTTGGTAGACAAAGTCCTCGCCGGTTGAAGCCAGAACGACCGCCCCGCCGGCGGCGCGTACAACTGCATCACCGGCGGCAATGTCCCATTGCATTGTGGGCGCAAGACGGGGATAGAAATCGGCCCGGCCAGCGGCCACCCAGCACAGCTTCAGCGACGAGCCGACGTTAAGCTGCTCGGCGACACTCAGCCGTGAAATCAGGGCAGAGGTTTCTTCCGAAAGATGAGAGCGGCTGGCGAGTACGCTGATGCCGTCCACCGGCGGCGTGCGAACGGAGATAGGCGCAACATCGCTGATGCCGCCGTTCGCGATGGTCCCCTTGAAGGCCCTGGTTTCGGTTTTGCCGTTGTCCCGGAATTCCCCACCCCAATAGATCTCTTCGAGGGCCGGTGCGGAAACCACGCCGAACACCGGGCGGCCATCCTCGATCAGGGCGATGTTGACGGTGAACTCACCGTTCTTCTTCAGGAATTCCTTGGTACCGTCGAGCGGGTCGACCAGGAAGTACCGCGCACCTGCCGCAGGCAGCTTGCCGGCTTCGACCGCTTCTTCGGCCACCACCGGAATGTCGGGGAATTTTTCCGCAAGGCCCGCGAGAATGATTTCCTCGGCTGCCGCGTCGGCCTTGGTCACCGGAGACCCGTCGACCTTGTTCTCGACCTCGAAAGGTTCCGCGTAGATTTTGAGGATTTCCTCTCCGGCCCTCAGGGCCAGCAGGTTCAAGAAAGATATCTGGTCTTCAGTCATCGATGCCTCAATTCGCGCCGGGAAATATTGCCCCCCGCGCTGTCCGCCCGCGTGGCTGTCCCGTAAATAGAAAGGTACAGTGTATCAATTCAAGGAATGGTGTTCCACGTTTTCGCCTGAATACAAAAAGCTCAGGTTTCTCTGACCGTCGCAAGGGAGCTTTTGTTGCTCCCAACATGGTCCTATGCCGGGCTTTACCTGACTGATCCATACGTGGATTCACCGATTGGCAAGGGCTTTGCGCCTAAACTTACCCCAAATGGGGGTTAAAGTGCCCTTGGACACCATGAGAATGCGAGAAACCCATGTCGGACGCCAAACCATTTCCGCACGCACCTGCGGATGAGAGCGCCAGCGAACAGATGCCGCGGGAGCGGCGGGCACGCGTGTTCAAGAAAGGCAAGATGGTCTTTCAAAACGGGCTGAGATCCATTCCCTGCATGGTGCGCAACATCTCCGAAGGCGGCGCTTTGCTGGAATTCGAGCAGGCCTACATGCTGCCCAAGGAATTCGACCTTCATATCGACCTGGAAGACTATGAAGTCACCTGCGAACGCCGCTGGGAGGAAGGCCTTCGCTGCGGCGTCCAGTTCATCGGCGAGAAACGGCATGTTGCCGCACAGCGCGCGCAAGTGCTGAAAAGCTCCGAAGAAGCGCTGAGAAGCGAACTCGACGAGCGCCGCGACAGCCCGGACAACTTTTTCCAGCGCCGCCACCAGGACGAACCGCATGCCGACGAGCGCACCTCCGTGCGCCGCAACCGGCAGGACGCAAGTGCCGGCGCCGGCAAGCCGACCTTCGGCAAGAGACGCTGATACGCTGCGCGCGGCGAAATACTTCAGATACCCTTTCTCTTCGCGGTGCTCGACAGACAGCCAGCAAGTGCACCCTGCCGCCCAAGGCAGAATGCCGGCTTCCACACCAGCGCTCAAAATTCCTGGATATGATCCGCCTCCGCGTCGTACCCTTTGAAGATCACGCCAAGGCGTGTTTCGAACCCGGATCATGACCAGGAAACAGCCCGTGGCGACCACCCTCTACGACATGAGCGTGCCAACCTTCCTGCAAACGGCACGCGCCGTCGGCGGGTTTCTTCAAAAGGCCGCAATCCATTGCCAGCAGACAGGCACCGATCCGGACGACTTCGCGACCGCGCGGCTTTATCCGGACATGGCTCAGTTCTGGTTTCAGATCGAGTGCGTCGACAATTTTTCCGTCTGGGGCCTGGAAGCAATGAGAACGGGTGCCTTCACCCCTCCGTCGCTTGTCGGACCAGCCCCATATGCGGCTCTGCAGGACCGGATCGCCAAGACAGTGACACGTTTGCAGGCCTATACGCCTGCCGAGGTAAACGACTGGTCGGGCCGGCCTCTCGACCTTGATCTGGTTCACATCAGCCCCGCGCCGATGCCCCTGACATCCGAGACCTTTCTCCTGTCCTTCCTGCTGCCGAACTTTCATTTCCACGCCGTCACCGCCTACGACATCCTGCGCACGCGCGGCGTGCCCATCGGCAAGCGCGACTATGAAGGCCAGTTGCGGACGAGGCCGGACTGACGGCCCTCGCCCTCACCGGCAGAAACGGACGGGCTCGCCAACTGGAAAGCCGCGCAGGCCATTCATCCAGTTTCAAGGCCGTTTTCAAGACACCTGCGCAAACAGATATGGCCCACCGGGCAAAACCCGGCAGGCCATATCGTCAGCGGAGGTTCAAAACCTCTCAGGCCGCCTGGCGTTCACGCTCCAGCGTCCGCACGGTGGCCGGGCGTTCGCTGCACCGCTTCACCCAGTCACGGATCGCCTCGTTGTCCGGCAACATGTCGGGCAGCCACAGGAACGGGCCGCTGCACAACAGGTCGACGGCGGAATAGGTTTCGCCCAGCAGGTAAGGCTGCTTTTCCAGCGTCTCCGCCAGCCGCGCGACCATCGTGTCGAAATCGCGCAGGCTCGCCTCCACGGCCGGATGCGTAAACTGGACGAATTTCAGGATGATGACCGGCTCCATCACGCCCTGATAGTAGAACAGCCAGGACAGATATTCCCCGCGCCCCGGCTGGCCTTCGATCGGCCCAAGCCCGGCTTCGGGAAACTTGTCGGTGAGATAAAGCATGATCGCGCCGCGCTCGCGGATCCCCTCGGTACCATCCACCAGGTAGGGCACCTTCTTTTCCGGGTGCGGGTTGGATACATCCGGCCCGCCCGAGCCATCCTGCCGGCGAACCGTCACTTCCTTCACCTCGACGTCGGCTCCCAGCTCTTCGATCAGGGTCACGATTGCCGAAGACCGGCTATTGGGAGAATGGTAAAGCGTTATCATGGGAAAGCTCCTTTTCTTTGTGATGCCAAAGGTATAGCTTCCCCCTGCTGACAATTTACGGCAGGAGCAAAAATGGCCCGCATGGACAGGCTGATGCGCCTGATGGATACCCTCAGGCGCCTTCCCCAACCGGTCACCGCCGCGCACCTTTCCGAAGAGACCGGCGTTTCCCTGCGCCAGCTCTACCGCGACATCGCGACCTTGCGTGCGGGCGGCGCCCTGATCGACGGGGCCGCGGGCGTCGGCTACACCTTGACGGAAGATCCCGTGCTGCCGCCGCAGAGTTTCTCTCGGCTGGAGATCGAGGCGCTGATGCTGGCGCAAAGCGGACTGGACCAGATCGGCGACGAGACACTGAAAAAGGCCGGGCGCAACGCCATGGCCCGCATCATCGCCACCCTGCCCGACCGACAGGCACGCCAGGCCATGCACACGGTGATGCGCAGCTGGCGGCAGCCGGACAAGCGACCGCCGGTGACGGTGGATCTCGACCTGTTGCGCGAGGCCTGCTGGGAGGAGTTCAGCCTGGTCATCACCTACCGCGACCTGCAGGAGCGAACCACCACCCGGGAAATCTGGCCGATGGGTCTTTCCTACAGCGAAACCTCGCTGCTGCTGCTCGCCCATTGCCGCCTGCGGCAAGACTACCGCCACTTCCACGTCAGCCGGATCGCCTCACTGGCGCCCGGCACCGAAAGCTTCCGCCCCAACCGGGTGGGCCTGCTCCGCGACTACATCAAGCAACGGGGGTATGACCGGAACAGATCACCGCGACAAATCAGCTGACGTCAAACTATTGAAGGCTGTTCGCGACACGCATTGTCCAGTCGTCATCGAACGCAACGACCATCTGCTGCACTACCGACTGGTCGACCAGTTTGGACAATGCCGGTTCGCTGACAGGATCGAGATGTATTATTTCGTCATAGCCAAGAGCGGCCAACCGTTCCGCACAGGAAGGGTGATCGTCGTCAATCTCGCCGGGTTTCGCTGATGCCTTGCGGGCATGGGCCTGGAGCAGCTCCGTGTCGGACAATTGCGACGCAACAGACAGAAGGCGCTGCAATGGTGGTTTCGGCGGCTTTGCCGCGCCCATCAACTCGCGCTTCAGCGGTTGGAAAACAGCTTCGTCGAAATAGTCATCGGCCGCCCCCAAAAGCAGCAATGCCCTTGCGCTTTCCTTCGCTTCGCCTGACTGAGCCGCGTGGCGGTCTGCTTTCAATTCCGCTTCGCGACTCAACCGGATATTTTCGGCTGCCAATGGCTTCGCCAACCAACCCAGGAGCATGTTGAGAAGCGAACCGGAAACTGTGCTCTCTGGAGGCGCATACGCAAAAACAAAAGCGAAGGTGGCTTCAAATTCAGCCAGGTTAAGACAGCCATTGACGTCACGATTCAACAGATGTGCATCCTCATGAGCCAAAATCGCGGCCAAAGCTTCCCGGTCGGTGACGGCAAGCAACGGTAAGCCAATGAAGAGGTAGATACGCGCACGGCGAAGACCGAACAGGCGCCGCCTTATCGCAACGCCGGCGTTGAGCTCGTTACTGATCATAATTACGGTGCGTTTGGCCCGCTTCGCTCCCGCGATGTCTTCCCAAAGCTTCCAGAGACCTGGAGCTTCCGCCTTTGAAATACCCGTGGCACTGCTGCCCTGCCCACCAGCAAACAGGGTGCCGACCATCATTGCGACGGCAATCATACTGAGCGGCAACATCAAAACGGCACTGACGGCGAACAGGATCGGGTTTGCGTCCAACAAAGACAGCCAAGGCGCGAACAATCCTACGACCGGAGCGACGAACAACAGGATTGCAAATCGGCCAAAGCGCCGCGCAGCAACAAACAACAGTTTCAACTTGTTCTGTTCCCGGAAAATTTGAAGTGAAGATGAAACTGGCTGCAAATCACGTGACTAATAAACACCGAGATCACAAACATCAGACCTTCCGGGAATAGATAAAACTTTCGAAAGACACCTTACTGATACAAAGCCGCGAAATTCATCACCTGGAGCATTAGCGTGAAGAGAAATACCTGATGGAGATTTTTGGAGATCGCGCCAACAAAGGCAAACACCGCCAGTCCGGTCGCAAGACCGGCAATCAGGGATACATAAAAAACAAGCACCATTCGAACGATCCTGTATGTCGTGCCATGTCTCCATGACCGCTTCCACTAATAAGAAAATTAACTAGACCTCCGGCGTGGGAGGTAAGGGCTTAGTGCTTGCGTCGGCCTTGTCACCATCGCCTGGCAACAAGAACATCTCCACCAGATGCTGTGCGATCGCCGGTGTTATGAAGTAGATCAATGAGCCGCTTGCCAAGATGGCTGCAACAGCGCCTTCCCCCTTCAAACCCAGATCAACGGAAAACAAGGCGGAATAGGCAAGGATCGTGACATAGGGGACAGACAGCACCAGAAAAACCAGATATCTCCAGCCGCTCCTTGAGCGGTCTCTGAACCGCTTTATCTGCAAAACACTCAGTGACCAGACAAAGATCGGCAAAACACACCAGAAGAACAGCGGACTGAGATCAAAGTATCTCACAATCGAAATGAAAATATAAAAAACAAAAATTGAAAAAGTAATACAATAAAAGAATTCACCACGTCTTAATTTTCCACTGAAAAAGAATAGAGAAGAAATCATTATTGATACTTTTTCATTTTTTGTACTGGAACGAATTAATTTGTGAAATGAACCGGTCGATCGACTCTTGCCAAAGCCTCTTTCGTCTTCACCCTTGCATCTTGTGAAGTTGCTTCGCGCGTGACGATGACTTTTGCGCTGGAAATCAAGGTTCGTTTCTTGACCACGTTGATCCGGAGTGTCCCGATGTGAAGTACTTCACCGCCCTTGACCGAGAAGGTCGGGGACAGTGCTTTCTTCAGCTTGTCAGTGCCCAACAAAACGTCAGCCCAGTCACCGCCAAGCTTGACCACGGAATCGCCGCACGAAACTCTGGTGATCCGATAAGTGCTTGGTTCCACGACGGCTTTGTCCTTGTCAGATCCCAGACTGAAAACGTCGCCGTTAGAAATAAATCGGTATTTTGAAGTCGCGACATTGACCATCGTGATCGAACTGCCCGGGCAATATTTGGCGTTGTAGTAGACATCGCCGAGGACAACTGCCTGTCCATTGTCCAACGCCTCCTCGAGCTTCTTTGCATCGGCCTCATCAACTGTCTTCAAGGAGTTTTCGGTAGACGTTTGGCAGGCGGCCAACAGGAGGCACAAAGGCAGGAACACCAGTCTTTTCACATTCTTTCCTTCTGGAGCTGAAGCGCAGTCAATCGACCGCAAGAGGACGGTGGCGAGCACGGCCTGAAGCAGACACTCACCCTGTGTTCCTATTGAAGGGAATTTTCGAAAAAATCAACCACTGATTGAAAAAATTAGGTGTGCAATTTTAAGGTTAAATAATTGGCAGGTAAAAACTGCGCCTGCAATCAACGTGGCCACCTGCTTCCGAGACTGAAGCCGCCCGCACTCTGGTGGTAATAGGTGCTCAAGTGGCTCGCATGGTATATTCGAGGTTCTGTCTGTAGAAGACTGGCTTGCCACGATGGCGTGTTGTGGAGCATCCTAAACAATGATCCGAACTGGTTACTGCTGGATGAGATAACCGTGCTGTGGCAAGTCAGAGTGACCAAATAAACGGACAAAGCATAAACAGCCGATCCGGCCAAAAATTTTGTGCAAGCCATACGCCGATCTACCTAGCACCAGAATGGAAGTAAACGGTGAGGAGTGATCACGATACTTTCGGTTCATCCTTGATAAGGAAGAGATCATCCCGGAAAAGGGATTTCAGTTCAGCGCGACGTTTCGAGAACCTGTCAAAGTCATTGACCACATCGTTGATATCTTCCGTAACCTGTACCAGGTACCCTCCTCCGATCCTCTGCACGGGAAACCCAGCAGCAGAGATCGCAGCCTCGTCAACTTCATGAACGAACCTACGACCATAGAACATTCCCCACCCGATGTTGGGGATCTTCGCATCCACAATTGTAAAGGAGCGGAAGCAACTTTCTGGCGTGTTGGATTGGGCTGGTTCGTTATCGAACGATGTAAAGCAATGGAGCATTGCTAAATCGGCATTCATTACTTCGCATATGCGCGCTCCCAAATGACGCCAATCCGTTTTTTTGTGCAGTGGTGCATAAACGCTTAAACGCCCATCAAGGGTGTTTCCTCTTGCATCTTTGCGAGTATGACTAATTTCAGCTTCATATTTCGCGACCTTATTACGTTTCCAGCGAAGGCCAATCGAAAATTCCGACAACGCCCCGTTTACCCGCATTTGAGCTATCTGTGCCCAGTAGGGTTCAACTTGTTCGACAGAAATGAATGGGCCTATTTTGTCTTCCCATTGATAGAGGACTTCTGGGATAAGTTGTGTCCCAGTCTCCTCGAAAGCCGCCAGAACCTGCTTGCCCAAGGACCAATCAGTCGTCGGCTCCGAGCTGATCGCGAAAAATTTTACCTCATCTTTTACCATCAGTAATTACTCAAATTTCCAGTAGATGGGTCATAACGATAAATTCCGCCTCCCACTTTGCTTGTCACTTCGTTAATACGATCTCTGAGAGACCCAGAAATATTTTGTGTTCTGGGGCTAACAACGAGATTGAAGGGTGTCCCTGTCTCCTCGGCGAACTGCAATTGAGCACGTAACTGATTGGAATTTGAGAGGTCTTGAACGTTTTTAACCTCTAGAACACCCCCAGTATTTCGCCCCCAAAGATCAGGAATTGTTGTAACGTGTCTCCCACTCGGTAAGGTAACTGTTACAGTTGTACCATTCTTGACGCCCCCAACATGACTTAGTGCATCAACAACTTGGTTTTCAAATACAGCACCATTTAGCCTGTTAAGTGCAATCTGCGTGGCGGTATGTGGTGCCTTCACGTTTGCGGAGAAAGCTTCGGCAATCTTAGACCCAAGCCTTCTCGTAATTAAGGCACCAGCTTTTGCAACAGCTTCGCCGACAACGTGCCCACCTGCTTGCGCAATCAATTCCTCGGCCTGAAGAACTGTGATGTACTGCGACCAGCTCATTCCCGTCGTATCGAAGCCCAAAGAGCTCTCGCTGGGTGGCGTCATCTTCAGGAAGGTGGCGAGGTGCAGCTCTTTCTGACCAATGGTATTGTAGAGCTTGAGCACCGTCTGGTTCTTGGTGTTTTTGCAGCTTGGCGCCTGGCAGTGCAAAGCCTCGTTCGCCAGCTCAAGCATCAAGACCGTGTCATAGGACAGCCCGGATACGCTTTCGATGTCCCATTTGGTGATCGATTTCAGCTGAGCGCGGTCAGCGGCTGGCAAGTCTGCAAAAATGCGCGCTGCCAGAGCAGCCTTTGCATAGGCTTGAACGCCGGGATCAAGGTTCTCACAATATTCTACGAGTTCGGCAAGCGTCTCCCGTTTGATCCCGAACATGAGATCTTCAATCGCGGTCTGAGAGCAGTCAGCAGCGTAGGCTGGAGTAACAATCCAGTTCAGCGGGTTGTACCGATTATACCCTTGGCGACCGCCGCAGGCGGCCAAGCGCTTTAGCAGTTCGCGTTGTTGGGGAGACACATCCAGCTTTTCGACGGCTTGCCCAACCGCAGAAAGAACCTTGCCCAGGTCCCGCACCGCCGTATCACTCACATAAAGCTCAAACCCTTCCTGCTTCTGCGAGGTCACTTCCACCACCGCGTCCGGGTCGCGGTTGAGGTTGGAAAGTTGGGTTTCGGTGGCGGTGGTGTCTTCCGCCGCTTCCCGGTCCGCTTCGGTGCGCAGGGCTTCGGCGCGGGCCGTGTCGCCTTCGGCTTCTGCCGCGTCGGCCTCGGCTTCCAGGTCGGCGGCCTTGATGCCGTCGCCATCGCCGTCGCGCACGATGATCTCGCCCTCGCCGATGGTGGCGCGGGCAACGCCCTCGGTTTCGGAGTTGGAATAGGCCCCTTCCACCGTGATGCCCGGTTTGGACTTGCCTTCCGGATTGGAGCCGATGCTGACGCCGACCGAACCGGAAACCTGCCGGCCCTTGCGGTGAAGGTCGATATCCGCCGTTTCCAGACGCTCGGTTTCAAGGGTCAGGTCGCCGGAGCGCGAGGCGATCACCCCGCCGGTGATGGAGGTCGTTTCGCCGACATCGGCATTGAGCGCGTTGTCGGTGACGATGCCGGAGGGGGCGTTCACCCAGGCCGAGCTGTTGGAGCCCTTGGCCCCGTTGACGCTGGCAGATGCGCCGAAGGTGGGCCCGGCGCCGTCTGCCCCCAGCCCGATGCCAACGGAAACCCCGGCGCTGTAGCCGCTGCTCTGGTTGGAGCCTTCGGCCGTGTCCAGCCGGCTTTCGATGGTGAGGTTGCGGCCGATGTCGAGATCGGCACTGTCGGCTTCAATCCGCGCGCCCTTCAGGGCAAGGTCCCGGCCGGTTTCGACCGACACGTTGCCGCCCGCCGTCACATCCGTGTTGGTGTGATAGGTCTGCGATTGGCTGTAGGAACTCTGCTGGCCGGAGACATCCAGCCCCAGGCTGAGGCTGGCGCCGGGGGCGCCATTCTTGCCACTGGCGCCGACGCCAAGCGTCAGCCCGATGCCCGCGGACATGCTGGAGCTTTCGCCCTCATAGGCGAGATGGTTTTGCGCCGATTCCAGGATGACATCCCGTCCCGCCGCCATGGCAATGTCGTTGCCGGCGTCGATCCGCGCGCCCTTGGCGGTGATGTCGCGTCCCGCCTCCAGCGACATGTCGTTGCCCGCCGACAGCGTGGCGGTGCGGGCGATGGCGCTAACCTCCGACGAGCTGCTTTCCTCGCGGGAGATGCCAATGCCGATGCGCACCCCGGCAATGGTGCCGCCCTGGCGGATGGCGTTGAGCTGGTTGAGCGCGTCGACCGCCTTCAGCCCGGCGGAGACCGCGGAAAGCGCCTGGTAGCCGAGATTGCCCTTGCCCGAGGCTGCCATGCGCGGCGCATCCGCCAGCGATTTCACCGGCCCGGAGATGTTTTCGAAGGCGCCGACCGACAGCGCGAAGGTGTCGATCTTGTGGCTTTCCGAATGGGCATAAAGATCGTGGACGCTGTCCAGGACGATGTCGCGCCCGGCGGTTATGCCAAGGTCTTCGTCGGCGGCGACGGAGGCAGCTTCGGAGACCACATCGCGCCCGGCATCGATGGAAACGTTCCGGCCGGACACCGCCGAGGTGACCTGGGTCAACGAGCTGGTGTCGGAGGTATGCCGTTCGGACTTGTAGCCGGCGACCACGCCCATGTTGCCGGTTTCTGCAAAGAAGCCGCTTTTCTTGTCGACCCGGCTGTCTTCTGAGGTGTTCTGGGCAGCTTCCAGGCGCACATCGCGCCCGGCCGAAAGGGCAACGTCGCTTTCGGAGGATACGGCGGAGCCCTTGACCACCACATCCCCTGCACCGGCCGAGATCTCCAGATCGCCGAGCGCGGTCACCATGGAGCCCACCTGCGTGGTGCTGCTGCTGTCGCGTTTCCTGGAACTTGAGGTCAGGAAACCGCTTTTGTTGCGCGCGGACCAGTCTTCCCGGCTTTCCTCCGCCGTGCCGATGGTGACGTTTTCACCGGCTGTCAGGCTGGCCGTTCCGTCGCTGGCAATCAGCGAGCCTTCCACGGCGATGTTGCGCCCTGCCTTGAGGTCAGCCGCGTCTGCCGCCTGGATGGTGGAACCGGACACACGGGTCTGGCTTTCGCGCACATCGTAACGGTTGCTGCCTGCCTGGCCACTGGCCTCGAAATGGCTGTCGAGCTCGATGGCGGTCACCACCAGGTCCCGGCCGGCGTCGATTTCCAGGCTGCCGCCGCTGGCAAGATCGGCCCCGGTGATGCGGGTGTCGTTATCGCTGCGGATGGTCAGCGAGTCTTCCGCCGTCACCGTGCCGCGCTCATAGGCCCAGGTGCCGATGGCCGTGGTGCCGTTGCCGGTCGCCCGGGTTGCGGTTTCGATCGAGACAGTCTCGCCGGACAGGGTCACATCCCTGCCGCTGATCGTGCCGGACCTGTTGAGCAGGGTGCCGGCGGCGCTGGCGACCAGGGTTTCGTCGGCCTTGATCGTGCCGCGAACGTTCCTGATTTCCGCTGCTTCCAGCGTCGTGTTGCGCCCGGCGATCACCGCGCCGGTCTTGTTGAGGCCCGTTGTCGAGGCAAGGTAGAGACGGGGCGCGATCACCTCGACGCCATCCACCACCGCACGTTCGTACCAGACGATGTCGCTGGTCAGGAGCGCGATCTGCTCCTCGCTCAAGGACACGCCGAACGCCAGGTCCAGCGCCTCGGCTTGTGCGCCCGCGTTGTCGATCAGCGTCTTCATCTGCAGGGCATCGGAGGTCTGGTCGGCGGACAGCCAGCGACGGCCCGTCGCCCTGCGCACCTGCTCTGCCACATACTGGCTTTCGAAATAGGCATCACCGAGCGAGCGGATGTGCTTGTCGATGTCGGGAATGCCGACCGTATCCAGGAAATACTGCGATCCGAAGAATGCGCCGATGTCGACGAACGCGAAGCGGGTTTCGTAAAGGAACGGGCTGCTTTCCGGAGCGCGGCTGAAAAGCTGACCATTGAACTTGTAGGACGCGGGGTCGAAGGCCGGGGCCTGGGAGCTGGCGTTGAGCTGAACGATGGACGTGTCCTGCGTGGACTTTTGCAGCTTTTCGGGGGTGGAAGGCTCGCCGGCTTCGTTGGTGAGTGTGCCTGTCAGGTTGCCGATCAGCGATCCGCCGGCGTGGATAGTCGCGGGAGCGGCATCGATCGTTTCGGCGCTCAGCGTCTTGCTTTGCACCCCGTTGTCCAGAAACTTGTGCGAGGGGGCAAAGCCCAGCGTGCGGGTTTCGTAGCTCGACCAGCTCTGGTGGATGGTGATGACCCGCGTCAGGGTCTTGCCGCCGTTGACGATGCTGGTGCCGTCGATGCGCATGTCGCCGGAGGCAACGATCTCGCTGTATTCGTTTTCCAGCGTGCCGACATCCAGCACCATGTTGCCGTTCTGCGCCGCGATACGCGCGACCGGGTCGACCAGCTCAAAGGTGTCTTCGGTGACGTAGATGGTCACCACATCGCCCGACCCCGCTGCGCCGTCCTCGTCGGGTGCGAGCATCAGCCAGTCGTCATAGGTACCGTTGTCCGGGTCGAACTCGGGAATGGATGTCGGTGCGTAGTCCTTCCACCAATTCTGATCCCAGTCCGCTGCCGTGGCATTTTTGGCCGTGAGGATCTCTTTGATCTTTTCCGGGTGCGGCACGAACACATAGCCGCCGGGCCCGCCGCCAGTGTCCCAGAACTGGTCCCAGTCGCCGATGCCGCCGGCCGCCCAGTATTTGGAGAACCCGCCCTTCAGCCAGTCGGGAGGATAGGCCCCTGCGACGACTTCATTGGCATATGCGGTCGTCTTGGTGTCGAAAGTGGCACCGGTGATGTTCTTCAGGCTTTCAGCCCGGATCGTCAGCGTTCCGGACCGTGCCTCGATGATCCCGCCCTTGCGGTTGATGATGCCGGCCGCCTTGGTGCCGGCCGTGCGGCCTTCCAGCGTCAGGCCGTTTTCGGCAACAAGCACGCCGCCATGGTTGTCCAGGTTGACCGAGCGGATGGTCAGGCCGTTGCCGGCGTGAACGCCGCCCCGGTTGGTGAAGCTGTCCAGCCCATCGAACAGGGCAGCATCATTGGCAATGATGTAAGCGTCAGCGGCGACACTGGTGGTTCCGCCATTAACCGTCAGCCCGCCGGTCGCTTCCAGTTTGCCGGTCACCGACAGCGTGCCGCCAATGGTCAGCTGGCCGGTCTCGCCGCGGAGGAGCTGATTTTCGGCGAGATCGCCGACGGAGGCGGTGGCAGCATGGGGTCCGACCTGGCGTCCGCCACCCAGATCGCGACGGAGATGGAAGCCAGCCTCGGTTTCGGCGACAGCCTTGTTCACCTTGTCACGAACGGATCAACGCAGGTTCGCGAAGTCTTGCTCACCGACCAAGCTCTGCGCCGTCGCGTCGAGGCGACACTCGACAAGGCCTATGAAGATGCACGCGAGATCCTAGAGGAGAACGCACCAGCACATCAAGCGCTCGTCGACGCCCTGATGCAGCGACACGAACTGGAGGGGCGGGAGGTGCTGGAAATTATTTTCGGAGCGAATGAGAAGGTTCGGCAGGTTGGCTGACCTGGGTGGTCAGCAACCAATCGTCCAGTGATAAGATAGGGACTTCAGCTTTATGGAGCCTTCACTGCGGTTGCAGTTGGGGCCGGCGCAGTTGCAGTCTTCTTCGCTAAGATTGCTGAATAGTGTTTCAAGGCGTCTTCAATCCTAGCGAGCAAATCCTCGAAGCCAGAAAAATCGATCCCACCCGCATTGGCTCTAACAACCTTCTCGGCGAATACAACCTTGCCATACTCAGTATGATCAGCGTGTTCCTTTTGAGGATTGAATTTTTTACCGTCCAAAACAGTCTTGAGTAGGGCTGGATCAAATAGAGATTCGATATCTTTGTCTGCTGCCGGAACCCCTTCTGGGACCTTTATCAGATAAAGATTTAGCCCTAGATGGTAAAATGAATCGGTCGTCTTAGTTGTGACGATCTTCCCGATCTTCGACTTTGCGTTCTTGATTACGGCTTTTAAGCCGGCATCATTGTCGCACAAGATGATGACGGGATGCGCCATTGGCTTGTGCGGATACTTCTTGAGCGCATTTGCGTATTGTGAAATCAGTGAACCTTGTCCGGCAGCGCCGTGACCAAGGTTCAGAACGTCGCGTGATGTGCCAGATGATTTCAGGAAATTGATCAACCGAAGAATCTTGCCGTTTTCTTCCTTTGCCAGCAGGGGAAACTTCTTCACTAAAGCACGGATCGCGCATTGTAGATAAGTAATATCCGAGACACCTTCTGTCACAATCAATGGGGCACTCGGTGCAGCGAAATATTTGTAAAACAGGAACTTTCGATAAAGTTCTTCTGGCGCGCGTGGTGGATTAAACTCGCCTGCTGATCTGGCAAGCTTGTTTACCTTGGAGTGCCGGTCGCGACGCGCTTTCACAAAGTAGACGTGAGAGAGCGTGCCTTCCAGCGGTCTAAGGTTGTCGGTAACATTCGCCGGATCGTCGCCCGGCTTGAAATAAAACCCAGTTTGGAACACAGCATTGCACATTGCCCGTGCGGCCCGATAGTAGTCCTGATTGATATTGGCTTTGTCGTTCACAACCAACCCGGTAACCGTCTGGCGTGAGCGGCGCAGCGACATGCGGGTCTTTGTCGGATTGATGAAGAACCCAGACTTCTCGATCGTTTTCTTGAGTTTTTCACCCACCTCCCAGCCAGCCCCGTGCACATTCACTGCGATCCCAGTCGGAAAGAGCTTTTCATTGGTCGAGAAGGTCAGGTCATCGGCATAGCGAGTATAAGTGCAGCGCGCGTCGCGGGCGAGTGCAATTAGTCGCAAATCCAAAATATTGCCGATCAAATTTGAAATGACCGGAGAGCAGGGGCTTCCTTGAGGTAGTGCGTTATCATGGCAGGCAATCTGCGCGATGGTCGTTGCGATCCGCGGCTTAAGGGCGAACATGGAATCGTTAATAAAGAAGCCGCGTACCCGCCCGAAATTGATTGTTCCGAAAAAGTCCTCCAGGTCGAGATTGAAGACAAAGCGTCGTCTCCTGTGTACCTCAGCGTTGGAGACAATAGTGCGTCCTTGATGGAAGCCGTGAGAGGCAAACCAAAAGCGGGGATGGTTTTTTTTGCGTTCATGAACGCATTCATAAATCAATTCAGCCAAGCGGCTTTGCAGCAAGCCAAGTTGCGCCTCGGGCGCATGAATGACGCGGATCCCGCCTGACTTCTTGGGTATGTTGAAGGTGCGATATTTCTTGGCCGCATCCATCTTGTAGAGGACGTAGCTGACACCCTTTGGGGTGAAGCCCAATAATTTCGCTAGATCAGTAAGGCTTTCCGTACTTCGTAATTTTTCAAGTGAACTCAATAGAAAATACTCTGCTTTTAGGTGCTTACGGGCACTCTTAAGCGAGCGTAGCGATACTTAGGAAAGCCGAAAGCACCGAAAGGAACTGTAGGTTAGCAACCTGCCTACCTTTGTTGTCATTTGCCGCGATGCGCAGCAGTAAGTCTGCCCGTAAGCCATTCAACCATAGAGCGAGATTGGTTTGTGTTGCAAGATCATTTTGGAGTGTAAAAAGCAGGCGAAGCCGTTGGCAGTTGGTCGATTGCCATTGCAGGTGGATGAGCTAGACCGGACGGAGCACACAGAATTTCCAGCCGCGCAGGCGAGCCAATCACCGCCGCCAAGCTCTACTTCGATAACGATATCCGGGCAGGCAAGTGCAATCGACTGCTCGACAGGTACCGATCAGGTTTACCACATGGTCGCAGTGTTCTTCCGCAATACGCATTCGACCGTCACACAGCGCCAAATAGGTCGCCTCAGCCGACGTGGTTGGGCCAAGCGAGCCTCGAACGTCGGGATGGAGCATAAGATCAAGCGACCAACCCGCAACCGCTTGATTGTTTAATTCGGAAAATTTGGTCCGCCCTTTTCGTTCATCAATGATGGCGAGGAGCTTCCGCTCCGATGCAATGGCGATGGTTGACGCTTCGCCGTCGTCCAGAGACGGTGTGCCCGTGATGAGACGGGCATACAGGGCGTATTCCGCGTCGCTCATCGTCGCGATCTCTACTTTGCCCGCAATCACCAGATCCTTAAGAAACCCGTGCTCACCGTTTGCCTTGCTCGTCTCGTGTTCCAGCTCATTGGCAACGATCTGAGGAACGATGATCCCGTGAGGCAACGCACTTAAAATGCGCTCACCATAGGTGCAGGCATGCAGGTTGATAAGTACGCTCGTATCAAGGACAAGTGGCGTTTCATCATTCGTCAGCGAACTTGAGATCGTCATCCGTCTCGCTATCCTCAAGTTCGATTTGGTCGATGACTTGGCGAAGAGCTAAGCGACTGACCTTCAACAGTTCCGCCAATTGCCCCTCCGACATTAGTTCGCGTTTCCAAGCCGCATGTGCCATGAGGCTCATTCGGTGAGAGATAAGGCGGTTCGCATCGTCCTTGACAGGGTCTGTGCGATCCGCTGCCGCACCGAGAACTTCTCGTGCCTGCTCATCCTTGATTCCACCCCGATCCTCAAACCAAGCCCAAGTTCCTTTCTTGGCAAGGCCAAGTTCCTCCAGCCTCAGAACACACGCTTGACGGGAAATGTTATATTGGTGCGCGAGCAGAATAACCAGCCGCCGAGTGATCTTGCCGGTGATCTCCTTGAGTTGTTGGAAGCTTTCCCCAAAATTTTGTGCCGGCGTTACGAAAGCGCGACCAAAAGCATTCGCATAGCGTTCGTCACGGGAGAGAAATTGCTCGTCATCCTCAAGTACTTCAGGAACCTGACGAGTGCCGAAAAAGTGGCCCAGTTCATGGGCGGCTGATTGAATGCGCCGCGGAAGCGGATGATTGGCATTGAGCAAAATACACGCACCTATTTCATCGTCATAGGTGAACAGCCCAGCGATTTTCGAGCGGGTAGAAAGGCGACGCTGGTACAGCCGGATGCCAAGATCAAATTCGATAATCGAGAAGATATCTGCGATAGGGCCAGCGCCTAAGCCCAGCCAGTTCCGGAGCTCCTGAGCGTGCTTTTCCGCAAGCTCCAGCACATCGCCTTCGTTAATGCCACGCTCAGGCGGGTAGTTGCGACGTCGCTCGATGCCAAGAACGTTTTCTAACTCAACCTCTGCTTTGGCGAGGTCGTTCAGAAGCTGGATCGCTTCACGGGTATACTCGTCTTCAGTTTCTCTTAATTTGCGGAAGCGGGGAACCAGATCGGTATGTACAGCCTCACGGCGGAGAAGCGCGTTTACAGAGACGCCGTAGTGATTAGCGAGGATCTGCAACTCTTGGATTCTTACGCGGCGCACGCCTTTTTCGATTGAGACGATAGTAGGGCGAGAAACGCCGACAACCTGTGCGGCGTCGTCCTGGCGTATTCCAGCATTCTCTCTGGCCAAGCGTAGGCGCCGGCCAATTTCCTGGGCGCTCATTTCATTTAGATCGGCCATAACGTCCTCCGTCCATCCAGCTCTTCAGAAAGCTTTTTTCTCCTTGGGCGGTCAGAAAAGACCGCCATTCTTCGGCATGATTCACGAGTAACGCCCTCAAGTTTTTCATTGTGTCCTCCCGCGACTCTCCGAGCGCTGCCGCAAGCTCCGAGGCATGAATTAGTAGTTCGTCGTCGGGAAGAGAGGCCATATCCGCCAAGTGCTGAAGATGTCGTGCACCGACGCTGCCATATTCAAGCATGATATCCCGGTCTTTTTGCTGCGGGATAACCGCCAGCGCATCACTGACATCTGAACATTTTAAATCCGAAACAACATAGGTATCAGCGGCCTCATCAATGCCTGCGGCGTCCATGCTTAATCTGCGGAGTAAGCAGGCAGCGCAAAGGCCGCATTGCTTCTGCCCGCCGTTCGTATTCACAACGCGTCTGGTTTGCCAGCACGAGCGCGTGTCAGTCAGGTCTTTGCGCTTTTTGCCGGGCAGCGCAAGAAACGCCCCCAGCGTCTGACCCTTCGTAAACCAGATGCGGGGCTGGTCGTATTTAACCTGAGAGCCCAGCAAAGCCTTGATGAAACGCTCCATCTTTCTGAAAAACGTCGGGTGGTTTCGATAGTCCCGGTAAATGTTGTGTAACGGCAAAAGCACAGGGCCGAGCGCACCTTGACCGCTCTCAGGGACAACAATCCTGCTTAAATCAGACAGATGCGCCGCGATTGCGGTGACCGCAGAAAACTGAAAACCACGTGAGCGGAAGCTGCTTTCCTGTGCTCGGAAGCCTTTCAGCCTGAAGGGAATCTGATCGAACGGCTGATCGCCCGTCTTCAGCTTGTTGCGGCTCTTCGTAACCCGGACACAAAGCCCTGATTTATCCCCGCTCAGCGCAGAGACGGCGCGGGAATCCAGTCCTTCGCTATAGGCGATGGTAAAGGTTTTGGTTTTCGCAAAATCAAGGATGCCTTGACGGGCTCCAATCGGTGACTGACCTTGCCACTGTACGAAGCTGAATGACCAGATGTCCCCCGTCAGGTGTCCCAGTGCAGCGCGGAGGCTGTCCAAAACCTCTTTTCGCTGCCAAGTGCCGGGATCAAGGACAGGTACCGTAATATTGAGCCGTCGGCACCACCCTCTGGGGCGCCTCCAGCGGCGATCAGCAAACTCCACAGCGGCACTAACAACAAGCAAATCGTAATGCAGCGGTTGCCAACCCTTGTAGTCAAACGTGTCCAGAACATCCGGATCAAACCTGATGTGTTTGCCAATCTCGGCGATCACAGCGCCTTGTGGACAAGTGCGCTTGGCCGACTGACCGTGTTCCACAACGCATAGCGTCGGCTCTGATCTGGGTTTTTTGGAGGGATTCTTTTTCAATCTTCGGGCCCTTCATCTAGACCTTCTTTGTTGCTGTTCGCTTTTCTAAAAGTGTTCTTCTTGCCTGCGTAAAGCGCATCACCCAGGGCATTCGCATCAATCGCGCCGAACGTCTCGCCGTTGCGATCGAGGGACTTTGCATACTGCTCTCGGGTCATATCACCAATGTCGCGTGCACGAATGCACTCCTCATCGATGCGGTTTTTCGTTTCCCCAATCCACTCATCAGCCGTGGACTTTACCGCTTCGTCCAAAGCGGCCTCCGAGTTCATCTGATCCCGAAGGTTTGCCAGCAGATGCTTCTGAAGCGTGTCAACCAAGGGAGCCTTGATGTGATTGTCAAAAACGCCTTCTGCGGACGACACAGGATCAAGATCCATCTGGGTTTTCTGAGCCAATTCCTTCAACTCTTTAAGCAGTTTGCTGATGCCTGCTACTTCCACATCACCGAGCATGCTGTGACAGGCATGCGCCGTCCGCTCGTCCTGGCTTGTGGCGTCACTGACCAAATCTCTACCGTAGCGCTTCCAGCGCCCACTCAGTTCCGAATTTCTGAACGGTCCATCGGTCATGGCATCCTCCTATGGTTCAAAGATAGGAGAGAAGATCTGACAAAGTCAACAAAATACGAAAAATATCTGACATTGTTGATTGTAGTGGCGCTGAGACTTGGTCGTCTCACAGAGTATGAGGCGGAGGGGAAAGTGCTGTTGATGCGCAAAGCATCAACTATTTGGCCGGCACGAACTTAAGAGGCTGGGGTGATGGGTTGGTGGTTCTGTTTCCGCAAGGTTCGCAATGGCCAGCGCTCCCTCGTATCGTTGGCCCAATCATTGGCCCAAAAATCCAGGCAATTCGCCAATTCTCGCGTGAGCGCGAAAATCGCTTTATAATCAGATTTTTAAAAGAGAAGAAAATGGTCGGAGTGAGAGGATTCGAACCTCCGACCCCCTCGTCCCGAACGAGGTGCGCTACCAGGCTGCGCTACACTCCGACACAGAATATGAGCTTAGAAAGCTAGGCTCATCGGGAACAGCTGGGCAAGCCCTCGCTGCGTGGAGGGTCATTTAGCAAAGCTGGTCTGATCCCGCAAGCGATTTGCATTGCCGAATGTCACTTTTTTGAAACTGTGAACAACCTCGGCAAGGCAAGGGCGAATTACGCCGCTTTCCAGCGGACACGCCAAGTCCGGCTTGCCGTTCCGCCAACTAGAAGCGGATTGAAACGGCCTCCAATCGTCCCGGCGATGGCTTTGCAACGCACCTGGGGAAAACCGGTCCTTCCCCGTCAAAGTTTGCTCTTGTGGAGACTTGCGCAAAGGATCGAGGCTCGCTATACAGCGTCCCCACGGCCTTGGGGTGTAGCCAAGCGGTAAGGCAGCGGTTTTTGGTACCGCCATGCGAAGGTTCGAATCCTTCCACCCCAGCCAGTCTTTCTTCTCTTAAAAGACATCTTCTAGCCTTGCCCGTTTCGGGCCGTGCTGCCACGTGCGACGACCTCGTAACCGAGATCAACCACCGGCTGTTCCGGCTCAATTCCGGCAAGGGCACCCGTCAGCATGCGAAAGGCATCGCGTCCCATGGCCAGGCGGAACGTGCGCACGCTAGTGATCGGCGGGTTGGCGGCGGCCATCATTTCCAGATCGTTGAAACCGCAGATACCCATCTGATCCGGAACCCGGATGCCGCGCCGCTGGCACTCGAACAGGGCGCCGAGCGCAAGGTCATCGTTGTTGCACAGGATCGCATCGGTTTCCGGCGCCTTCGACAGAAGGTCGGCGACCAGTTCACAGCCAAGGGTGACGGTTGAAGGACGTGGTGTCGTCACGATCCGGCCCGCATCGAAGACACCTGCCTTTTCCGCCTCCCCGCGAAACCCGGCAAGGCGGCGCTGGCTGCGCGGGTCGAGCCGGGCAGCGATATAGCCCGGACGCCTGTATCCGGCAGCAAGAAGATGGCGAGTTGCCGCGGCAGAAGCCTCCACGTGGGAAAAGCCGACCATCATGTCATATGGCGCCGGGCCGCACTCCATGATCTGGACGATGCGGCAGTCTGCCCGCTCCAGCAGCCGGGCAGTGTCTTCCGACTGATCGAGACCTGACAGGACCAGGCCAGCGGGACGCTGGCTCAGGAAGGTTCGCACAAGGCTTTCTTCTTCAAGTGGGGAATAGCGGGAATTGCCGAGCTGGATCTGCCATTTCGACCCTTCAGCCGCTTCATAGATGCCTCGCATGACATCCGAAAAGACGTTGTTGGTTACTGACGGCACGATGACGCCGATGACGTTGGTCTTGCCCGCCGCAAGCGCGCTGGCCGCCGGATCCGGCACGTATCCGAGCCTGTCGACCACCTCCCGGATTTTGGTCAGTGTCTTGGCGGAGACCTTGTCAGGATCACGTAGCGCGCGCGACACAGTCATAGCGCTAACACCAGCTTCCCGGGCAACATCGGCGATCGTGATTTTCAAATTATTCAACCATTACAATTATTTATACCATTGCAAATCAACTCTTCGATAATATCCCAGAAAAAAGTATTTGACAAATGTTAGCGCTATCATTTTCAATGCGCCCAACAACGAGATCATTCGGGGACGGAAATGCAGGGTGAATTGCCATCAGCCTCTGGCGAAACGGCCATCGTCGTGATGGGCGTTTGCGGCGCCGGCAAAAGCCTGCTGGCGAACCGCCTCGCGGACAGGCTCGGCGTCGGCATGGTTGAAGCTGACGACTTTCACAGCCCGGAAAACAAGCGCAAGATGGCGGCAGGAAAAGCGCTGACCGATGCCGACCGCATGCCCTGGCTGGACGCTGTGTCACTTGCCGCCAAGCTGCAGATCTACTGTGCCGGCGGTGCAGTGATCGCCTGCTCCAGCCTGAAGCGCGCCTATCGGGACCGTTTACGGGCTGCCCTGCCCTCGTGCATCTTTGTTCACCTGGCAGGAGAACGCGGCCTGATCGCCGAGCGCCTGGGTGGGCGCCAGGGACACTTCGTCGGTGAAACGCTGCTGGACAGCCAGCTGGCGACGCTGGAACCGCTGCAAGTCGGGGAAGCCGGCTTCAGCCTGGATATTTCAAGGCCTGTCGACGAACTTGTCGACAAAGCCATGAAAGAACTGCGGCCAGCAAGGCCGCCTCGTACCACCATCGCCTCTTGAGCGATGACGTTTCGACTAGGGAGGAAATCATGCTCAAACTCTTGACCAGAACCGCTCTTGCCGCCGTTGCGGCCGGTGCGCTTGCCACAACCGCCATGGCTGCGGACTATTCGTTCCGCTTCCAGTCTTCCGACCCGGCAGGCAACCCGAATTTCGTGCTTCAGCAGGGCTGGGCCGCAAGCGTAAAGGAAAAGACCGGCGGCAAGATCGAGGTCGAGTTGCTGCCTGTGGAGTCCATTGTGGCCCACAGCGAGACCCAGGATGCCATCGCATCCGGCATTCTTGACGGCCATATCACCGATACGTCCTACTTTGCCGGCAAGGATCCGGCTTTCGGTTTGATCGCCAACCCGGTTGGCGCCTGGGCGTCGCCGGACCAGATGTTTGCCTTCATGTATGATGGCGGCGGCAAGGACCTGATGAACGAGCTGGTAGAGCCTTACGGCCTGCATTTCATCGGCGCGACGACACCGGGCCTGGAGGCCTTCGTCTCAAAGGTTCCGCTGAACGGTGTTGACGACCTGAAGGGCCTGAAGATGCGTGCGCCTGAAGGCCTGGTGCAGCAGGTGTTTGCAGCGGCTGGCGCTGCTCCGGTCAACCTGCCCGGGTCCGAAGTCTTCACCGCGCTCGACAAAGGCGTGATCGACGCAGCCGACTACTCGGTCTTCTCCACCAACCAGGCCCAGGGCATGCACGACGTTGCCCCGAACCCGGTCTATCCGGGCTTCCACTCCATGCCGCTGGTGGAAATCTCCATGAACAAGGCCAAGTGGGATGCCCTGCCGGACGATCTCAAGACCGCCCTTGAAGAAAGCGTCAGGGATTTCGCCAACGCGCAGGTGGCAGCTCTCGCCGAGAGCGACCAGAAAGCCGTCGAGGAAGCCAAGGCCAGCGGCAAGGTGACCGTCACGGACTGGTCGCCGGAAGAACGCGCGAAGTTCCGCTCCATCGCCACCGGTGAATGGGCCAAGGTCGCCGAACGTTCGGACAATGCCCAGAAGGTCTATGACGTTCTGACCAGCTACCTGAAAGAAAACGGCCTGATGCAGTAAGCTGCCTCATTGTGGATACCTGGCGGGCGCCTTCGGGCGCCCGTTTTGTAAAAGAAGCTGGAGGAAACCTTGGTGGAACCGAACGAAACCCCGGAGCGGGAAAAGGATCCCGGCGCTATTGCCGAGGCCGGCATGCTCGGGCGCTGGATCGACAGGGGCGGCTTGCTGTTTGCCATCGGCATCGTTGCTTCGATGCTGATCCTCATCAACGAAGTGCTGTTGCGCTACGTCTTCAACGCCCCCACAATCTGGGCGCACGAGACCACCATCTTCCTGTGCGGCGCCGCCTTTCTCTATGGCGGGCTCTACTGCACCGCGCGCGACCGCCACATCAGGGTCGTGCTGATCTACGACACGTTGCCGCCACCTCTGCGGCGTGTCCTTGACGTCGTCATCTCGCTCATCTGCATGGTCGCCAGCACCTTTTTTGCCTACGCCAGCTGGCTGATGGTTCAAAAGGCGGCCTTTCGGCCCGATGGCAGCTTCCGTCTGGAACGCTCCGGCAGTGCCTGGGACCCTGTCTTCCCGGGCCTGATCAAGGTTTTCCTTCTGGTCGTCATGACGGTGATGGCCGTCCAGTTCCTCATTCTTGCCTATAACTATGCCAGGGGGCGCAAGTGACAGAGTTCTTCGGCTCTCTTCAAGGGCTCGGCATCGAGACCGGCACGCTGCTCATGTTCGCGATGCTGCTGGCCCTGCTGGTCTCCGGCATCCCGCTTGCCTTCGTCACCCTGCTGGTTGCGCTGATCTTCGCGCTCGGCTGGTTCGGCCCCATGGTCGTGCCGCTGATCACCAGCCGCGTCTACTCCTTCGTCGGTTCGTTCGTCTTCGTCTCCGTGCCGATGTTCGTTCTGATGGCGGCAATCCTCGACCGATCAGGCATCGCCAGAGATCTGTTCGACGCCATGAAGCTGCTGGGCGGACGCCTGCGCGGAGGGGTCGCTATCCAGACCATCGTCGTGGCAGTGATCCTGGCGGCCATGAGCGGCATCATCGGCGGCGAAGTCGTGCTGCTCGGCCTTGTTGCGCTGCCCCAGATGCTGCGCCTCGGCTACGACAAGCACCTGGCCATCGGCGTCGTGTGCGCAGGCGGTGCGCTCGGCACAATGGTACCGCCGTCCATCGTACTCATCATCTACGGCCTTACCGCCAACGTCTCGGTCGGCGATCTCTTCACCGCCGCCTTTCTGCCGGGTCTGATGCTGGCCGGTTTTTATGTCGCCTATGTCCTGATCCGGGCCTACCTCAATCCGGCCATCGCGCCGGTACAGGACGATGAACCTGTACCGATGGCGGAAAAACTCCGCCTCCTGAAGGGGCTGATCCTGCCGCTTACCGTCGTTGCCGGCGTGCTTGGCTCCATTTACGGCGGCATCGCGAGTGTCACCGAGGCATCGGCGGTCGGCGTTGCCGGGGTGCTGTTGTCGACGGTGGTTCGGGGGGAATTTACACTCGAGCTTCTGAAAGGCGCTGCCCTGCAGACGCTTCAGACCGTCGGCATGATCGTGTGGATCGGCATCGGTGCAAGTGCTCTGGTCGGAGTGTTCAACCTGATGGGCGGCATCAAGTTCGTCTCGGCGCTCATATCCGGCATCTCCGACAATCCGACCATCATCCTGCTGTTCATGATGCTGATCCTGTTCGTGCTCGGCATGTTCCTGGACTGGGTCGGGATCGCGCTGCTGACGATGCCGATCTTCGTGCCGATCATCAAGGATCTCGGCTACGATCCGGTCTGGTTTGGCGTTCTGTTCTGCATGAACATGCAGGTGTCGTTCCTGTCACCGCCGTTCGGGCCCGCCGCCTTCTACCTGAAGAGCGTGGCCCCACCGGGCATAACGCTGGCAACGATCTTCCGCTCGCTGCTGCCGTTCATCGCCCTGCAGATACTCGCCGTAGGTATCCTGCTGTTCTTCCCGGCCATCACCGGGCGGTAAGGCAAAAACAAAAAACCGCCCGTGGACATACGGGCGGTTTCTTTTTTCGCGATGCCTCTGCTCGCCAATCCGGCCAAGCGCAGCGTGAGCCGGGATCAAAGAGGCACTGATCTTTCGGTTTTGAAGATACCCGGTCACCTCCGCCTGCTCGCACGAACCGGCTCTCCAATCCCGGAGATCCGCTGCGCTGCGCCCGGGATGACTGCCGCTGGAAGAAGGCCAGCCCAAAGCCGGCTTTCCAGTGTTGTCACTCGCCCGGTTGCTGACCGATCGCCCTTGCCGCGTCCATTTCCTTGTGGAGGCGCTCTTCTTCCTGAACGGCCGGAGTGATGAACCGTCCGAGCAGGAGATAGGCAACCGGCGTCAGGAACAGGGTCGAGACAGTCGCAAGGCCCAGACCTCCGACGATGACAAACCCCAGGGCAATTCGCGCTTCTGCCCCTGCCCCGCTTGCCATGATCAGCGGCACGCCGCCGACAATGGTACAGATCATGGTCATCATCACCGGTCTCAGGCGGATGTTCGAGGCATTTTCGATCGCTTCGCGCAGCCCCTGCCCGCGATCCCGCAGCTGATTGGCAAATTCCACGATCAGGATGCCGTTCTTCGCCATGATGCCCACAAGTAGCACGAGGCCGATCTGGGAATAGACGTTGAGTGTCGTCCCGGTCAGCAGCATGGCGAAGACAGCGCAGGCCAGGCCAAGCGGAACCGTCGCCATGATGATGAGCGCACTGATGAAGCTCTCGAACTGGGCCGCCAGCACCAGCAGGATGATGATGATCGCAAAGCCGAAGGTGCGCGCCATGGAGGATGACTGTTCACCCAGCGTTGCCGTTTCCGCCAGCGGCACGATACGGGCACCGGGCGGCAGCAACGGTTCGGCGATCTTCAGCGCTTCCTCATAGGCATTGCCGAGGGCGAAATCGTCGGCAAGACCAGCCGTAACAGCGACGGAGCGCAGCTGCTGTTCCCTGGCAAGAGAAGGCGGCACGGCTTTTTCCACCAGGCTGGCAATGGTCGACACGGGTACGAAGCGGCCATCACCTGTCTTGATGAAGATGTTCTCCATGTCCGTCGGATCGTTGATCGGATTGGACGTGGAGACGAATTTCACGTCATAGGCCTGATCGTTGATGAAAACCTGCCCGATCTTGCGACCGTCCAGCATGGCCTGCATGGCCGTGCCCAGTCCGTTGATGTCGATGCCGAGGTCGGAGGCGCGTTCGCGATCGATGGAAACCGAAAGCTGCGGCTGGGTGGCCTCGGTGGACAGGCGGACCTGCCGGAACCTTGGGTCCTGCTCCATCGCCGAGATGATCTTGTCCGCCGTTGCGCCGAGCGTCGCATAGTCGTTGCTGCCGGCGACGGCAAACTGAAGGCCGGACCCGGCACCGCGAATGCCGAGGCTGTTGGGCTGGAAGGCGAAGGCCCGCACACCCGGTACATCACGCACAAGCGCACTGACCTCGGACAGGATCTGCTGCTGCGAGCGCTCGCGCTGGTCCCACGGCGCCAGACGCATGACGATGAAGCCGCTGTTCTTGGAACCGCCTGTTCCAGCAATCGAGAAGGTGCTGTTGATCTCGCCGCTTTCCCGGTAAGGCTCCAGCAGGTTTTCGATCTGGCGCATCTGCTGAGACAGGTAATCTAGGCTCACGCCCTGAGGCGCGGAAATGCGCATGAAGGCAATCGAGCGGTCTTCAGTCGGCGTCAGTTCCGACTTGATGGTGGGAAACAGGACACCCGCGGTGGCTGCAAACAGCAGCGATATAGCCACAACCACCATCGGCGCATCAAGGCATGCATGCAGGCAGCGCCTGTAGAGAGCGCTCAACATCCGGCCCAGACCGCCGGCTCCGCCCCCGTGATCATCGGCCTTGCCGGCCGGTTTGCTCTTGAGAATGCGCGAGGCCAGCATGGGACACAGCGACAGCGCCACGATGGAGGACAGGAACACCGCGATGGCGAGTACGAAGCCGAATTCGCGGAAGAGCCCGCCGGTCTGCCCCGGCAGGAAGGAGAGCGGTACAAACACGGCAATCAGTGTCGCGGTTGTCGCCAGCACCGCGAAGAAGACCTCTTCGGCACCCAGAACCGCCGCAGCGCGTGGTCCGATGCCTTCGTTTCGCCTGCGCACGATGTTTTCCAGCACCACGATGGCATCGTCGACCACAAGGCCTGTTGCCAGAACCAGCGCCAGCAGCGTCAGGATGTTGATGGAGAACCCGGCAAGATAGATCGCCGCAAGTGTGCCTATCAGCGCCACCGGCAGGGACACGCCCGGAATGATGGTTGCCCGCCAGTCCCACAGGAAAATGAAGATGATCAGCAGAACGATGCTGACCGAGATGGCAAGGGCAATCTCGACTTCATGAATGGCGCCGTTGATGAAGGTGGCATCATCGCTGGTGACCTCGATGGTCATGCCTTCAGGCAGGTTCTCCTGGATACGGTCGACAGCGGAGCGAACGCCTTCCGAAATCTCGAGCGTGTTCGACTGGGCCGAACGAATGACGCCAAGGCCGATACCCGACTTGCCGTTGGCGCGCAGCTGTGTCTGGCCCAGATCCGGGCCAAGGGTCACCGTCACGAAGTCGCGGAGCCTTGCACGGCGGTTGATGATGACGCTTTCGAATTCTTCAGGCGTATCAATGGACGCCGTGGCGCGGACGATCAGATCCTGGTTCTGGCTGGTCAGCGAGCCTGCCGGCGTATCGAAGGCCATGGAGGACAGGGCATTGGCCACATCCGCGATGGTCAGATTGAGGCTGGCCATCTTGGCCTGGTCGATGTCGATCCGGAAGATCTTGTCGCGGTCACCGTAGACCTGGACGTCCGCGACACCTGGAACAGCGGCAAGGACGTCGGAAATCTCGTCTTCCACCAGCACCGTCATGTCCTCGACCGACATGCGGTCGGAAGTCAGACCCAGGCGCAGTACCGGCTGGGCGTTGGCATCAGCCTTGATGATACGGGAAGGCTCGGCGTCCTCGGGCAGATCGTTGGTGATGCGCCCGAGCGCATCGCGCATGTCGGAAGCGGCAACGTCCAGATCGACATCATCGGAAAATTCCACGGTCACACGGCTTCGGCCGAAGGAGGACGATGAAGAGATAGACTTCACGCCGGAGACACGTGCCACTGCACCTTCGATGACACCGGTCACTTCACGGTCGATGGTCTCGGCAGCTGCGGCCGGATAATCCGTGCTGACGGTGATGACCGGGCGGTCGACGTCGGGCAGTTCGCGCACTTCGATGCCGAAAATTGCCGCGATCCCCGCAACCACGATCAGCATGTTGATCACGAAGGCAAGAACCGGACGCCGCACGAACAGGCCGGTGATGCCAAGTTCCTTCAAACGGTCCATCTGCATGGCAATCTCTCCAAGACCTTCAGGTCAATTCTCAGGAACCGCTTTGGCTGGAAGCAGTTGTCGCCGGAGTGTCCGATGCCGGAGCCTGTTTGCGGTCTGCAACCGTCACGTCGGCCCCGTTGCGAACCAGATGAATGCCTTCGGTCACGACCTCGTCGTTGACCGTCAGCTCCGCGTCGACCAGCACGCTGTCGGTATTGCGCTGGATAATGCTGACCGGGACACGAACGCCCTTGCCTTCACGCACGGCCCAGACGAAGGCACCGTCGGAACCCCATTGCACGGCCAGCGGATCAACCGCCGGATACTTGTCGCCGGGAAACTTCATCGATACCTGGAACGACATTCCGGCTCTCAACTTGTCGGCCTTGTTCGGAAAACGGGCACGAACCTGAAGTGTGCGGCTGTCGATATCGATGCGGTTGTCGACGGCACTGATGACACCCTCGAAGGTTTCCCCCGGGCGGGCGACCGACGTGGCGGTGATCGGAGATCCCACTGCGATAGCGGAGGCGAACCGCTCCGGAACCCAGAAATCGACGAGAATTTCGCTGCGGTCGTCAATGGTTGCGATGACGGTCTGCGAGGAAACGTAGTTGCCTGCGGTAATGGGAAGAATGCCGACCACGCCGGCGATCGGAGTTTCGATGGAGCGGCGGGAGAGCGCCAGTTCGGCTTCGCGAAGTTGCAGCCGCGCATTGTCTACCGAGAGTTCCGCGTCTGTCACCTGAACAGCCGTAGCCGTATTGGTTTTCCGCAGCACCTGCATACGCTGAAGCCGGGCCTCGGCATCTTTCAGAGCATTTGCGGCTCTCTCGACGGCGATCTGCTCGGCGTCCAGATCCAGTTTGGCAATGGCATCTCCTGCCTTCACGGTGGCACCGGACTTGACCAGCACCTCGGTCATGCGGCCGCTTGTATAAGGCGTCACGGCAACAGACTGCAGTGCAGTGCTGGTACCGATCGCCGACAGACGGTCATTGATCGTGATTTCGACGACCGGCGTTGCAACGACGGCACCTTGCGGCCCACCCCGGCCACGCCGTGGCTGATCACCTCCGCTTGGCGCTGCATCGGCGACGACAAAATCCAGCCAGTCGATCCCCCAGGCGGACAGGTGCGCGCCGGCCCCCGGATAATAACGAACCCAGAGCCCAGCCGCCACGATGACAACCAGGAGGGTGAGAACGAGCTGTTTCCAAATTGACAATTGGAACTCCGATCAGAACTTGCCGGCACTGCCGAAAACGGTTGTTTCCTGAAACCAGTTATCTACGGCAATTCCCGTATGCCAACAATCGATAAGGTGTACCAATTTGTAAGCGAAACGACACGCTTCCACGCCAATGAGTTGTTCCATCTTTGCAAATTCTACCTATGATATAGAAACTGACTACCGGAACCGCCGTGAGAACGTCTTCTGGCCGGGATTTCTATCCAGATAGCGTAGTGATTGCCCGAAACCAGTGCGGACGTCCGGCACCGGTTCTCTTTCAGGATGGCAGGATCTGTCCCTATGCGGCGTCGTCAACACGGCGCAGGGAAGCTTGCCGGGTCAGGACCTGGCGGCGGACAAACGCGGCGATGAAAACGGCTGTCAAAATGAGGACGATGGTGGGGGCCGGTGCGCTGTCGAGGAAGAAGCTGGCATAGGTGCCTGCGACCATTGACACCATGCAGACCAGCACCGACACGTAAAGCATCGACTTGAAGGTGCGGACCAAAAGGAATGCGATTGCCCCCGGTGCAATGAGCAAAGCAACCGCCAGGATAAGGCCAGCAGCAGAAAGCGTTGCCACGATCGTCAGTGACAGTGCCGCCAGAAGCCCGTAGTGCAACAGCTTTACCGGCAAACCGGAGGCCTGAGCCTGGGCGGGATCGAAACTGTGCAACAGAAGGTCTTTCCACTTCAGCACCAGCCCACCGCCGACAACGAGGGCAATAACGCCTGCGGTGACAAGCTCGTGCTGCTCCACACCCAGCATGTTGCCGAACAGGATATGGTCCAGATGAGCGTTTGTCCGGATCGAGACGTAAAGCACGATGCCGACACCGAACATGCCGGAAAACACGACCCCCATCACGGTATCCTGCTTCACCCGGCTATTGCCTGACAGGTAACCCGTCAGAACGGCACAGACCATGCCGGCGGCAAAAGCGCCGACGATCAATGGTATGCCAAAGATGTAAGCCAGTACGATGCCGGGTAAAACCGCGTGGCTGACAGCATCCCCCATCAGGGCCCAACCCTTGATCACCAGGAAGCTCGACAAGAGAGCTGTCGGGATGGACACGATCACGCAGATTAGAAACGCGTTCTGCATGAAGGGGAACTTGAACGGCAGAAGCAGTGTCTCGAGGTCCATCAGGCCTGATCTCCCGCTTCTGATTTCGCAACGTCCGCAGCGTATCCCCGGCGCAGGGCTTCCGCCGACTTGCGCCTGGCGGCCAGAAGGCCGTGCTTTGGCGCCAGAACGAATGTGAACAGGAAGATCAGGGTCTGCAAGGTAACAATGATACCGCCTGTGGCCCCGTCCAGAAAGTAGCTGATATAGGCCCCGGCAAAGCTGGTCAGCGTGCCGATCGCGATGGAGGTCAGGATCAGGCGCGGGAAGCGGTCGCACAAGAGGTAGGCTGTCGCACCGGGCGTGACCACCATCGCAATAACGAGAAAGGCCCCGACCGTCTGCATGGCCGCAACCACGGAAGCGGACAGAAGCACGAAGAAGATTGCCTTGAGGAGACCGGGCCTCAGACCGATTGTGCGGGCATGGCTTTCGTCAAAGAAAGTGACCATCAGATCCTTCCACTTGAGCGTCAGGATCGCCAGCGACACAAAGCCGATGATGGCCAGTTGCAGGGTATCTTCCGGCGTGATGGCCAGAATGTTGCCCATGGTGATCGTCTGGACCGAGACCGACATTGGGCTAATGGAAACGATGAAGAGACCAAGGCCGAAGAAGGACGTGAAGATCAGGCCGATGATCACGTCGACCTTCAGGCCCGAACGTTCGGACAGGAACAGCATGGCCCCGGCTGCAAGTCCGCCCGCCAGAAAGGCCCCAAGGGAAAACGGCAGGCCCAGGATATAGGCACCGGCCACCCCCGGTACGACCGAATGAGACAGGGCATCGCCGATCAGCGACCAGCCCTTCAACATCAGGTAGGACGACAGAAACGCGCAAACCCCGCCGACAAGTGCGGAAACCCACATGGCATTGGTCATGTAGCCGTATTGAAAGGGTTCGAGAAGATAGGCGAAACTGAAAGGCTCCATCAGTCGCGCGCCTCTCTTGTCTGCACTTCGTCGCCATATTGAACGAACGGGCGCTCGTCGTCGGTCAGGATCGTCACCGTACGCTGATCGCCATCGGTGTGCAGGGTCTGGTCGGAAATGGTGAAATGGCGCAGCACCCCACCAAAGGCCTTCTCCAGGTTCTGACGGGTGAAGGTTGTCGCGGTTGGCCCGTAGTCGAGCACCGTTCCCTTGACCAGCACCGTCCTGTCGCAGAATTCGGGAACGGAACCGAGGTTATGGGTGGAGACAAGCATCACCCTGCCCTCGGCCTGTAACTCCCGCAGCAACGCCACGATCTGTTCCTCGGTTTTCACGTCGACGCCGGTGAAAGGTTCGTCCAGCAGGATCACCTGGCCGTCCTGGGCAAGAGCGCGGGCGAGAAAGACGCGCTTGCGCTGACCGCCGGAAAGCTCGCCAATCTGCCGATGCCGGAAATCCTGCATGTTCACGCGGGTCAGTGCCTGGTCGACCGCGGCATGATCCGCAGGCTTTGGCCGTCGCAAAAACCCCATGTGGCCGTAACGGCCCATCATCACCACGTCCTCCACCAGAACGGGGAATGACCAGTCGACTTCCTCCGATTGGGGAACGTAGGCGACGAGGTTCTTCTTGAGGGCTTCCCGGACGGTCATATCCAGGATCCGGATGCGCCCCTTGGCTGTGGGCACGAACCCCATGATGGCCTTGAACAGCGTCGACTTGCCCGCGCCATTGACGCCGACCAGAGCCGTGACGGTGCCGCGCGGGATCGAGAAGCTGGCGTTCCAGAGTGCCGTATGTCCGTTCCGGTAGGTAACCGTAACGTCTTCCGCGGCAATTCCGCCATCGTCCCTGACGTTGGGCATATCCATAACCGGGTCCTTGATGACATTCAGCATGCAGGCTTTCCAGTACAATCCGAAGTTACTGTGACACAATCAAGGGCAGCATCGGGTCATGCTGCCCGGCAGTCTTTATTACGGGCCATCACTGTGAATTGGATTTCAGCCCCTCGACCACCGTGCTCGAGGTGACCTTCAGCAAATCCAGGTAGGTGGGCACCTTGCCGTCCGCCTCGCTCAGGGAATCGACATAAAGGTCGCCGCCATATCTCGCGCCGGTCTCCCGGGCCACCTGCTTGGCAGGCGAAGTGTTGACCGTGCTCTCGCAGAAGACGACCGGGATGTCGTGCTCTCGCACCCCGTCAATCACCGAACGGACCTGCTGCGGCGTGCCGACCTGATCGGCGTTAATCGGCCAGAGGTACAGCTCCTTCATGCCGAAATCACGAGCGAGATAGCTGAACGCACCTTCACAGGTCACCAGCCAGCGCTTGTCTTCCGGGATATCGGCAACGGCCTGGCGCAGCGGCTCTATGGTTTCGCGCAGCTTTGCCTTGTAGGCATCCGCGTTGCCGGCATAGACCTCCGCATTCTCCGGGTCGTATTGGGCAAATGCCTTGGAGATGTTGTCGATATAGATCAGCGCGTTGTCCAGGCCCATCCACGCATGCGGGTTCGGCTTTCCTTCATAGGAACCCGACGCGATCGAGATCGGTTCGATCCCGTCTGTAAGGGTTACGGAGGGGATGTCGCCTAGGTTGGACAGAAACTGCTCGAACCAACGCTCAAGGTTCATGCCGTTCCACAGGATCAGGTCCGCGTCGGATGCCCGCACGATGTCCTGCGGTGTCGGCTCATAACCGTGGATTTCGGCACCCGGCTTGGTGATCGACACCACGTCGGCGGTCTCCCCGGCAACATTCTGCGCAATGTCGGCAAGAACGGTGAATGTGGTCACCACTTTCATTTTGTCCTGTGCGGAAGCGCCGTTTACCGGTCCGGCTGCAAGTGCCGCAAGAGAGACCGTCAGAAGCAGTTTTTTCAACATCACCATATCCCGGTTCGAGCATCATTTCTGCAAGTGATATTGCAACTCATTCGCAACTGTCAAGCTTGTTGCGAATGAGTTGCAATATCATTCTTATATTGATGTGCCGTCGCCCGGCGTACCACCTCAAGAAGAATACGGCGTCGCCGGGCAAGCCCAACCTTGTTCCCGCATTAAGGTTGAAGCGTGTCATGCCTATGTATCAATCGAATAAAAAACACCCCACCGGATCGGAATCCGGTGGGGTGCCGAAGTGTTGCCTTTCCCGTTTGCCGTCAAGCTGCTGCAACGCGGGCCAGGAAGGTTTCAATTCCCTGCTTCAGAGCGTTGCTGCGGTTGCTCAGGTCGCCTGAAGCAGCCAGAACATCCCCCGATGCTTCCTTGGTATCGCCAACCGCCCGGGCGAGGCTGGACATATTGGTCTGAACAGCCTGCGTACTCTGGGCTGCCCGCTGCACATTTCCGGAAATCTCGTTGGTGGCCGCGCCCTGCTGGGTAACGGCTGCCGAGATTCCCTGAGTGTAACCGTTGACCTCTTCCATCGTGTCGGAAATTGCCCCGATGGCCGCGACGGCTTCGCTGGTGGAGTTTTGAATGGTCTGGATCTGGGACGAGATTTCTTCGGTTGCCTTCGAAGTCTGTGTCGCCAGTTCCTTGACCTCGGCGGCCACAACGGCAAAGCCCTTGCCTGCTTCGCCTGCACGAGCCGCTTCGATGGTGGCGTTCAACGCCAGAAGATTGGTCTGTTCGGCAATCGCCTGGATCAGGCTGACCACTTCGCCAATCTTCGAGGCTGCTTCCGCCAGTCCTTGCACCTTGCCATTGGTCTCGTGTACCGCGCTCGTCGCCGACGTGACGATGTCGGAAGACCGGCGTACCTGTTCCCCGATTTCGGCGATGGATGCCGACAGTTCCTCGGCCGCACCGGCAACGTTTTCAACGCTCATGCTGGCGTCTTCACTGACCCTGGAAGTATCGCCTGCCTGTTCCGCACTGCTTTCCGCGATGCCGCCAAGTGCCGAAGCTGTGTTGGACATGCCGGCGGCCGTTTCGTCCAGCGCACCAAGAAGTCCCTGGATCTCACCTCGGAAGTTCTGGATCAGATCTTCGATGTCCTGCTGACGCGCATTCTGGGCCTCGCGATGGGCATTCGCTTCGATTTCCAGGCGAATCCGTTCGCGGGCGTTTTCCTGAAACACCTGAACGGTGCGGCTCATGTCTCCGATTTCGTCCCGCTGATCAGTCGAGGGAATGGTGGCGTCGATATCCCCCTCCGCGAGGCGGCCCATGGCTTCGGTCAATGCCCGTGTCGGGCGCGTGATCACGAGAGAAAGAACAAAGGCCAGCAGTCCACCGGCTGCAACGGCGACGACGAGTGCGACCGCGATCAGCCCAAGCGCGGTACCGGCCCGCGCATAAGCTCCCGCGGACTGAGCCTCCGTGAGGGCCGTGATGACACTGCGAACCTTGCCGGACAGTGCAACAAGCTCTGTCCGTCTGACATCGAACGCATCCTTCGCGGTGACCATGGCGGCGAATTCGGCCTCATAAGTGCCAACCTCTGCCTCGATCGACGCAATGGCATCCGCGATTTCCGGGAAAGCGGCACTGTCCGCCTTCAGCAGATTGGCGAGGTAGCGCAGCGTTTCGATACGGTTGAGAACCTCTTCTGCACCAATTGTATCGAAGCCGGCAAAATACTCCATTGTCGCAGAGCGAATATCCAGGGACGCGTTCTGGTACTTGTTCACGTTCACATTGACGAGATCGACGATACCGAGTTTCGACGTTGCCTTGCCGGCAATCGACTTGGCGTCATCGGTTGCCGCATAAACCGTCTTTCGCAAGGCAGAGGCCTGAGTGTGGAGTTTCTCCAGTCCCGCTACGAGATCCGCAGCAACGGCAGCCGACACTGGTGCCGGCCGAGCGCCGTCCGCTTCCGGCTTCGGCAGTTTTTCACCGAGCGCTGCCGCCATGTCCGCCAATTCCTTGACCTTTGCCGGGTCTACGCCGTCCACCTTCAGCTTTCCAGCCTTCGCTGCCGTCTTTGCCAGGGTCTGCGTGCCCTCCACAATGGCCGCCACCGTTTCGGGCGGAAGATCAGCACCTTCACTCACCTCGGCGATCCTGGCTTCCAGACCGGCGACGAGGTCTTCCATATCCGACAACATGCGCCCGACCTTGTCAGCCCGGTTGCGTGTGCCTGATGCGGTCTTGGCGGCGCCGCCCGCATCACGCTGGATCTTGCTCATCTTGTCGTTGATCTGGGCAGCGATGGTTGCCAGATTGACAGCGGACCGCAGCAACTTGTCGACCTGAGCCTGCCGGTTCTCGACAGCCTGTACGACACCATCAAACTCGCCACCAAGCTGACCTACCAGCGAGATGGCCTCTGCGGTGGCCGTTTCGCCCTCTCCAGGCCCCGAGACGCCATCGAGCGTGACCAGCGCAGTTTCCAATTGATCAATCTGAAACCGGGCTGCGTCAGCCAGCTCCGGTGTGCGATCCGAGAGATAGGCTTCCTGCGCTTGTGCGACCTGCTGAAGGTTTGCCATTGCGGTTGTTGCCTTCGCACTGACATCCGACTGTGTTCTGAGGCCGAGAATAGCGACCGCGCCCACGGCACCGACCGCGGCGGCGACCAGAATCATGGCTGCAAAGCCACCGCCTACTTTCGCAGAAAGGCGCACATTCTTTAAAGGTGTAAGTAACCTGGACATTGTTTCCCCCGCACTTTCCGCGATTGAAGGTGTGGGCAGATAAACAATTGGTGAAAAATTTCGGGTTCGACTTTTGTTAGCCGTCACGAATTAAATCGGGCGTTTTTTAGTCTTTATCGACAAGGCGATACTGGACATTTTTCTGAAAATTATTTTTGCCCAAAATAATTCCGATTACCTGCATCGCTATCAGGTGAAACTGAAATTCTACCGAGGGTGTGATTGGGCGAATCTCTCACACCCTCGTCAAAAGCCTCAATGCGTACGGCAACAGCACCTGCGCGACGCCATGTTCGACCTATTGTTTGGCGGCCTCAAGCAGCTTTTCGAGCACCTGCCGCTCACCGATCTGGTTTGCCATCAACAGGATCAGCCGGGCATTGAACGCATCGCTTTCGGCCTTTGTGAGGCCTTCATGTGCGGTCAGCAGGTCAGCATAAAACCCGTCGGGCGTTTCAAGGTTCGCTTTGGTGACAATCTCCGCCATTAGGCCTCTCCGCCTTTCCCGAGTGCAATTGCAAATGCGTTTTCGACCGCAGTGCAGTCATAGTCTTTCCAGCGCGACGCCACATGCTGGTCTGGCCGGATCAGATAGACAGCCGAAGCCTCGTCACCCAGATAGCGGGCCTTGAGCTCCTGACCGGCTGCGGAAGTCGCAATGCTGACACCGGTAATTTCGATACCGTCGATCAGAAGCTTCTCGGGTACTTCGGCGCCGATGCCAAGCAGATGGAAGCCGCTGCCAAGCCAGTCCAGCAGCCAGCCGTCTGCCAGAGGCGCATCCACAGCCGGGCTTCCCGGTCTTGTTCGCGCGGGCAGGCCTTCCACATCCGGTCCATTGAGCTTCGAACCGTCATAGACGCAAGGAACGGACAGTCTCCCGGAATTGACCAGTGGCCGGGCAAAGGCGTGATGTTCGGAAAGGTCCAGCACCGCATCACGGAAAATACGGCTGATTTCCGATTTGGGAGTAATGAAGTCGGTTGAACGCGAGCTTTGCAGGATATTCTCGTCTGCGGCCATTTCGCGCTCAAAAGCATAGCTGTCCAGAAGGCTCTCCGGAGCCTTGCCGTCAATGACCAGCTTCAGCTTCCAGCCGAGATTGTCGGCATCCTGGAACCCCGAGTTGGCACCACGCGCACCGAAAGGCGACACCTGGTGAGCACTGTCGCCGGCAAAGATCACCCGGCCATGGCGGAACTTTTCCATGCGGCGGCACTGGAATGTGTAGATCGACACCCACTCCAGATCGAATTCGACATCCGGGCCCAGCATCTGCTTGAGCCGGGGAATGACGTTTTCCGGTTTCTTTTCTTCTTCCTTGTCGATGTCCCAGCCAAGCTGAAGATCGATGCGCCAGACCCCGTCCGGTTGCTTGTGCAGAAGCGCCGACTGGTCCTTGTTGAAGGGCGGATCGAACCAGAACCAGCGTTCGGTCGGGAAATCCGCCTTCATGATGACGTCGGCAATCAGGAAGTTGTCTTCAAACACCCGGCCGACGAAATCGAGATCAAGCATCCGGCGGGACGGCGAGCCTGCCCCGTCGCAGGCAATCAGCCACTCCGCTTCCAGATTGTAGGCACCATCGACCGTTTCAACGGTCACCAGCGTGTGGTCGTCCCGCTGGTTGAGGTTCGCAACCCGGCTGCCCCCGCGGATTTCCACCGGCTTGCCTTCCACCTGCAGAGCGCGAATGCGCTCGACCAGATGAAGTTCGCAATAATATTGCTGCAGGTTGATGAAGGCCGGGCGCTTGTGCCCCTGCTCCGGAAGCAGGTTGAAATCGTAGACCTGCCGGTCACCGAAAAACACCTTGCCGACGTTCCAGACGACGCCCTTGTCGACCATCTCGTCGCCACAACCCAGCCGGTCGAAGATTTCCAGCGAGCGCTTGGAAAAGCAGATTGCCCGTGAGCCCACGCTAACCTTGTCGTTGTCATCGAGAACGACGACCGGCACATCCGCCTGAGCCAGATCGATAGCCGTGGCGAGGCCCACCGGTCCGGCTCCAATGATCACCACCGGATGGCGAACGGGTGTCGCTGCATCCTGATCCTGGGACCGCTTGTACGGATAAAGCGGCGCTTCAAACAACTTGGTCACAGGCGTTTCTCCCAATTGCCGAGGCGTACCGGCATCGTGAACCGGTTCGCCTTTGCCTGTTTCGCGGAACCCGCAGGGGGGCTTGCGCGTTTTCGTTAGACAATCCCCCAAGAAGGAGGTGTGACATGCCAGTCCTGACACGTCAGAACATGTTGACATCCGGCCGACGCTGGACATTCCGGTTGATTGCCGGACTGATGTCCGCGGTCGCCCTTGCGCTTCTCATCGCGGCTCCCGCCACCGTCCTCGCCGACAACTGGAGCATGGTCGGCATCGCCATCGTGGTGAGCGAGATCATAGTTCTTGCAGGTGGCCTCACCTGGCTCGCCCTGCTGATCCTTGCACCGAAGCGCTAGCCAGTTTCCCAGAAACGTTGCGCCGACGGGTGGCGGTCGAACTCCAAAAAGAACTCGTCAAGTTGAGGCGGCGCAACACTGGTTCCTGCCAGCATGGCATGCACCTGCCCCCGGTGATGGACCTGGTGCTGAAAGAGGTGCAGCAACGTGTTGGCGATCGTCTCGTGAAAGACGCCGCTCTTGCCCCGGTCCTGAGCGACGTTGCGGTCCAGGTCTCTTTCCACCATCCGGTCGCAGAATACGATCAGAGCTCCGTCGGCACTCTCCTGAGCCAGTTTCAGCTCTGCTGCAGAGGCAAGATGCGGCGTGTCGAATACCGACAGCCCCTGCCCCTCTTCCTTCAAGGCATCCAGATAGTAACGGTCCACTTCCCAATTGTGGTTGAGCGTTTCCCGGATCGAGGGAAAGAACCCGGTTCTTTCCGCCTCGAACTCCGCCTGCGACAACCGGCAACAGGCGTCGTAAAGACGTTCGTTCGCGTAGGCGTTGTTGCGGGCCATCAGGCGGAGGTGGTCCAGGACAGTGTTCATGGGTCAGCCCTGCAGATCCGCCCACATCTTGGCGTCGCGTTCCGCCGTCCAGATGCGCGGCGTGTCGATGCCGAGAGCCTCGTCATAGGCCCGGGCAACGTTGAACGGCAGGCAGTGTTCGTAGATGGCGTAATCCTTGAACTTCGGATCGCATTCGGCACGGCAGGCGTCCCAGGCTTCTTTCAGCGATCCGCCACCCTGGGCGACCCGGGCTACCGGCCGATATGTCGAAGAGACGAAATCGGCGGTATTGGTCAGCGCCTTGCCCACCATCTCCTTGCCGACCAACGCATCGCCGCGGCCAGGCGCGATAGCCTCCACATCGAAGGAACGGATCGCTTCTAAGGTTGTCGGCCAGTCGTTGAAATGGCCGTCGCCGCAATAGCAGGCCGAGTGGTATTCGACGATATCACCGGTGAACATGACGTTCGCGTCCGGCACGTGGATAACGATATCTCCGGCCGTGTGGGCGCGACCAAGGAAGCTGAGGTCGACCCGGCGCTTGCCGAGATAGACAGTCATGCGATCGTTGAAGGTGGTGGTCGGCCAGGTCAGAGGCGGAATGTCGTTGACGTTTTCATAGCCCATGAACAGACGCGGGAAGCGCATGAATTCGGATTCCCTGTCTTCCGCGCCCCGTTCCACGACCATCGAACGGGCCTTCTGGCTCATGATCACGGTCGGCGCCCGATATGCGGCAGCCCCCAGCACGCGAACGGCATGGTAATGCGTCAACACAAGGTGGCTGATCGGCTTGTCGGTGACGGACCGCACTTTCTCAATGACCTTGTTGGCGAGTTCGGGGGTCGCCTGCGCCTCGACGATCATCACGCTGTCGTCGCCGATGATGACGCCGGTGTTCGGATCACCTTCAGCGGTAAAGGCCCAGAGATCCTTGCCGATCTCGGTGAAAGAGATCTTCTTCTCGGTCATGTCTCCGGCGGATGCGAATTGCTTGCTCATTCAGAGGCTCCGTGTTTGCCTTCGTCCCATGCGGGCATCGCCTTTTTGGCGACGGCAGCCGGATGGGCTTCCATTGTGGTTGCCATGGTGTCATTCCACCGGTTGAGGTAGCCAAAGAGCGCGATCGAAGCGACGATCTCTACAATCTCGGCGTCGTTGAAATGCGGCTTGAGCGCCGCGAAATGAGCCTCGGTCACGTCGTTCGGAACATCGGCAGCCTCGCGGGCCAGCACCAGCGCCGCTTTTTCGGCCTCCGTAAAGAGCGGCGAAGTCTCGCATTCCCATACGGCGGCAATCTTTTCGTTCGGCACATCGTAGACGTGGCTCAGATTGGCCATGTGGCCCTGGCAATAGCGGCAGCCGGTCGCCATGGACGTCATGAGTGCGACCATCATCTTCAGGTCTTCCGGCACCGTGCCTTCATAAAGGATGGCCTGGTTCAGTTCCATGAACGTCTTGGCGATATTCGGCCGGCGCGCCATGGTGAGGATCGAGTTCGGCAGAAAGCCGCGGATTTCATCGTAACGCGCGAATTTTTCCTCGAACTGAGGCAGATCCGCCCGGTCAAGCGGGTCAACGTGAGGCATTGCCCTCTCCCTGAAATATTCTGGCGGCGGAAGGGCTCAACCCAACGCTGCGCTCTTGTCTTTCTCCTGGATGGAAAACCACACCCCCGAGCCCCTCCCCGCAAGGCGGAGGGGCTACTTGCCGAAAATGGTGTCGAGATCCCGGAAGATCCGATCACTACCCTTCGTATTTCTCCACGGTCTGCTCGATGGCGCCGAAGATCGAATGGCCTTCGGTGTCGAGCATCTCGATGCGGACGGTGTCTCCGAACTTCAGGAAAGGCGTCTTGGCTTCGCCCGTGTTGATCGTTTCGATCATACGGATCTCGGCAACGCAGGAATAACCGACGCCACCGTCTGCCACCGGCTTGCCCGGACCACCGTCCAGCTTGTTGGAGACCGTGCCCGAACCGATGATGGTGCCGGCACTGAGCGGCCGGGTCTTTGCCGCATGGGCAATGAGCTGGCCGAAATCGAAGGTCATGTCGATGCCCGCGTTTGCGCGGCCGAACGGCTGACCGTTGAGGTCGACATGCAGCGGCAGGTGAAGCTTGCCGCCCTTCCAGGCATCGCCAAGCGCATCCGGCGTGACGGCAACTGGCGAAAAGGCGGAAGACGGCTTGGACTGGAAGAAGCCGAAGCCCTTGCCGAGTTCTGCCGGGATCAGGCCACGCAGGGAAACGTCGTTGACCAGAAGCACAAGAAGGATGTGATCGCGCGCGGCTTCCGCGCTGACACCCATCGGTACATCGCCGGTGACGACAGCAATTTCGCCTTCCATATCGATGCCCCAGGCCTCATCGCGCATGGAGATCGGATCACGCGGGGCGAGGAATGTGTCGGAGCCGCCCTGATACATCAGCGGGTCTGTCCAGAAGCTTTCCGGCATCTTCGCACCGCGCGCCTTGCGCACGAGTTCGACATGGTTGACGTAGGCCGAACCATCCGCCCACTGGTAAGCACGCGGCAGCGGTGAATGAGCGTCGTGTTCATGGAAACGAAGCGTCGGTACGGCTTCGTGAGACAGGCTCTCGGCCAGCAGTTCCAGCTTCGGCGCCACATGTTCCCAGTCATCGAGCGCTGCCTGCAAAGTCGGCGCGATGTGGCTTGCGTCGGTGCAGAAGGTCAGACGGTCGTTGACCACCACCAGCTTGCCGTCGCGGCTGCCATCCTTGAGCGTTGCCAGTTTCATCGGGTTTTCAGCTCCTAATGTTCGCCAGACCGTGGTGCCCGGCGATGTTTCTCCCGGGAAGCCGCCAGCGGCTTCCTGCCTTTGTTCTTGTCCGCCCCCGGCGGGACCGCCGGAGGTTCAGGGTAACCTACCGGTGCGGATCAATCTGCCGTTTGCGGTTGGTCAAATCCTGGATGATTTGGCTATTTGTTCCAGGTCCCTTCGGGCGTGCCATCGAATTTTTTGCCCAGCGAGTCCCAGCAGTCAATGTAATCGTCCTGCAGCGGAGCATCCTTGGCGGCGAATTCCGTGAGGTGCTGCGGGAAACGGGTCTCGAACATGAAGGACATTGTATTGTCGAGCTTTTCCGGCTTCAGGTCGGCATTCGAAGCGCCTTCGAAGGCATTGTTGTCCGGCCCATGCGGCAGCATCATGTTGTGCAGGCTCATGCCACCGGGAATGAAGCCCTGCGGCTTGGCATCGTACTGGCCGTAGATGTTGCCCATCAGCTCCGACATGATGTTCTTGTGATACCAGGGGGGCCGGAAGGTATCTTCCATCACCATCCAGCGCTCGCGGAACAGCACGAAGTCGATGTTGGCGGTGCCCGGAACGCCGGACGGAGCGGTAAGCACCGTGAAGATCGACGGATCGGGATGATCGAACAGGATCGACCCGATCGGACAATAGTTCCTGAGGTCGTATTTGCAGGGCGCGTAGTTGCCGTGCCAGGCAACAACGTCGAGTGGCGAGTGGCCGATTTTTGTTTCGTGGAACTGGCCGCACCATTTCACTGTCACCGTCGACGGGGCATCGCGATCCTCGTAGTGCGCGACAGGCGTCTTGAAGTCACGGCGGTTTGCCATGCAATTGGCTCCGATCGGCCCCCTGCCCGGCAGTTCGAATTTCTGGCCGTAGTTCTCGCAGACGAACCCGCGAGCCGGACCTTCCACCAGCTCGACCCGGTAAACGAGGCCGCGCGGAAGGATTGCGATTTCCTTCGGCTCCAGTTCGATCACGCCCAGTTCGGTGCAAAACCTGAGGACACCTTCCTGCGGAACCACCAGCAATTCGCTGTCGGCGGAGTAGAAATATTCGTCCTCCATCGACTTGGTGATCAGGTAGATGTGGCTGGCCATGCCAACCTGTGTATTGACGTCGCCGGCCGTCGTCATGGTGCGCATGCCGGTCAGCCAGTTGAGGCCTTCATCCGTGTGTGGCACCGGGTCCCAGCGGTACTGGCCGAGCGAAACCACGTCATCGCAGACATTCGGAGCCGACTTCCAGTGCGGCAGGTCGATCTTCCTGAACCGGCTGGTGTGCTTGACTGACGGGCGGATGCGATAGCACCAGGTCCGCTCGTTCTGATGGCTTGGCGCGGTAAAGGCGGTGCCGGACAACTGCTCGCCATAAAGGCCATAGGCACATTTCTGCGGGCTGTTCATGCCCTGCGGCAGAGCGCCTGGCAGAGCCTCGGTTTCAAAATCGTTGCCGAAGCCCGGCATATATTCCAGATCCGCCGTGTTACGGCCGTTTCCAGCTAGATTTTGATTGCTGTCGGTTCTCTGATCCATGACGTCCTCCCGGTTCGGAGATGAATTTAGTTGCATATGTAACCATTTTGATCCCCGGGATCAAGCGGCATGTCGATGCTTTTGCGACCGGGCCGGATTTTCTCCTGCCGCAATGCAAAAAAAACGCAGAACGTAAGCTTTGCTTTACGTGCGTCTCCTAGGGTTCCCGCAGTCTCACCGTTGGAGCTTTTCATGTCTCTTAGAAATCGAATCTTTTTCGCCTCGAGCGGCGTGTTCCTGGTTGGATTCCTGACGCTTATTCTTGCCGTCACCTTCATGACCCAGGCCACGTCGCAAAAATCGGGTGAAGATCTCATCCGCAAGACTGCCGAGGCACTTGCTCTGGATGCCGGAAAGACACTGGCACAGGCGCAGCTTGCGGCCCGCGCTGCGGCCGATGCCCTGGAAGGAATGCAGCACGCAGGCGTCAGCGATCGCAACGCCTATGCAGCCGTGATGCAGCACCAGATCAGCCAGAACAAACATTTTGTCGGCGGCGGTGCGATCCTGGAACCGGACATGGCCGGCAAGGACGCGGACAATGCAGGCGCCAACTTCTCCGACGACAAGGGACGCTTCATTCCGTATTTCTATCACGCCGAAACAAAAGTCGCCTGGGAACCGCTCCTGTTCGGTGGCGATAGCGGCTCTGAAGAGTGGTACGACAAGCCGAAGAACCTGGGCCACGACACGGTGACCGAGCCCTATCTCTACCCGGTCAATAATGTCGACGTGCTGATGGCGACGGCCTCCTCGCCAATCATGGATGCTTCCGGACGCGGCATCGGTGGCGCCACCATCGACGTGTCGCTGGAAGGCCTGCAGAAGGCGGTGAGCGCCGGCCAGACCTATGAAAGCGGCTATGTCGGCCTTCTCAGCGAAACCGGTGTCTGGGTGTCCCATCCGGACGCAGCCCTCCTCGGCCAGAAGGCCGATGCGGCAATGGTCGGCAAGATCCAGTCGATCAAGAATGAAGCTGCCTTCACGACCCAAAACGGTACGGTGGAAGCCATCAAGGGCTTCGAACTGGACGGCACCGGCCAACACTGGTTCATCGTTGTCGCCGTTGACGAGAGCGAACTTCTGGCAAGCGCCAATTCCACCATGCAGATGAGCCTGCTGCTCGCCCTCGGCCTGCTGGTAGCCGGCACGTTCCTGATGTGGATGCTTGGTTCCACAATTGCCGGACCGGTGCAGATGCTGACCGCCCGCATGCGCAAGCTTGCCGAAGGCGATGTCGATACGCCGGTGGCCTATCTCGACCGCAAGGACGAAATCGGCCAGATGGCCGGTGCGCTGGAAATCTTCGTTGAAAACGAAACCGAACGGCGGTCGCTGCAGAACGACACCGAGCAGGCCCAACACAGCCAGCTGGAGCGCCAGAAGACTGTCGAAGCCCTGATCGAAACCTTCGAGCGCGACGTCCACGCCGTTCTCGACCAGGTCAGCGGCAACAGCAAGCGCATGGAGCAGACCGCGGCGTCTCTCGATGCGATCGCGCGCGACACTTCCGCCAAGGTTTCATCGGTTGCCGGATCTTCCGAAGTTGCACAGAGCAGCGTCCAGACAGTGGCCTCCGCCGCTGAAGAGCTGTCCGCCTCGATTTCCGAAATCGGTCGCCAGATCGGCCAGACGAAGGAAGTCGTCACGAGCGCAACCCGTGCCGCCAACGACTCCAACGACAAGGTCGGAAGCCTCGACAGCGCCGCGCAGAAGATCGGTGAAGTGGTCAGCCTCATCCAGGCGATCGCCGAACAGACCAACTTGCTGGCGCTGAACGCCACCATCGAAGCCGCTCGCGCCGGAGAAGCCGGCAAGGGCTTTGCGGTGGTTGCCGCGGAAGTGAAGGAACTGGCCACGCAAACCGCCAAGGCGACGGAAGAAATCTCCACGCAGGTCACCGGTATCCAGTCCTCGACACGCAATGCCGTCGGCTCGATCCAGGAAATCGCCAGCACCATGGAAGAGGTCAACCAGTTCACGGCAGCCATTGCCGCGGCGATCTCGCAGCAGGGTGATGCCACCAACGAGATCAGCCACAATGTCCAGCAGGCAGCCAGCTGCACCAGCGACATGAGCAACAGCGTTGGCGACGTGATGCAGGCAGCCGAGGAAACCAGCAGCTCGGCAGCCGACGTCCTGTCGGTCTCCCAGTCGGTTTCCGAACATGCCCAGGGCTTGCAGGCCACCATTGCAGACTTCCTGAGCCGCGTCCGCGCCGCTTAAGTCAGGCACATAACCTCAAGAACCGGGTTCGCGCAAACCCTTGTGCGAGCCCGTTTTTTTGTTTTGTCCGGCATATTTCCCGTTCTCGGAAATGGCTGTTTTGAGATTCCACACTTGAATGAAAATACGAGCTGACGTAAAAAGAACATAACAGGAACATTGGAGAAGATCGATGCGGCTCGCCGACACTGCTGTTGCGCATTCCTGCGCTGTTTCCTCCGCTGCTGCGTCGACGCCAGGCACGGAACAACTGACCTCCGTCACGCGCGGCGAGGTCCGCACCATGATGCTCTACCTGCGCAAGGCGCGGGAGCGAGCTATCGCGATCCGGGACAGGTCTCCTGGCGGCAGTTATCTGGAAAGCGTGCTTACCCGTACGATCGATGGCATTTCGCTGGAGCTTTCGCAGCTCGACTATTTGCTGGCATCTCAGCCCGTTGATCCGTCGCGCAACTCTTCCACAAGACGGATGCGCCCTGCAATCTGACCGGGTGGCCTTTGAAGGTGCAAGTTGCTATGCAGCAGCAGATCCCCACCTTGCAGGATGCTGTCAAATGTCGGTTCACAAAGGACGTTGCCTGTGCGGCAACGCCACTTTCACCATCGAAGGCGACTTCGAGACCTTCTTTCTATGCCACTGCGGACATTGCCGGAAAGACACCGGATCCGCACATGCGGCCAATCTCTTTTCCTCAACGGCAAGCCTTGCCTGGACATCCGGTGAGGACAAGGTCAGGTCCTTCACGCTGGCTGGTACGCGCCACACGAAGGCCTTCTGCACCGAGTGTGGATCAGCCCTTCCCAATCTTCAGATGGACGGCAAGCTACTGGTTGTGCCGGCAGGAAGTCTGGACACGCCCTTCACCCTGAAACCGGCAGGTCATATCTTCACCACCAGCCGCGCCGACTGGGACGACGGCCTGGAAACTGTCCCGAAATTCGAAGCCTTGCCTTCCTGAAACCCGGAACGCCGGATCGGCTTGCCTATTCCCGTCGCAAGGCGCCGAAGAACCCGAGGACCGTCCTGAGTTTTCCGGTTTCTTCGTCAATCCAGACGACATCAAGTCCTTCCGGCAGCACCGTTCCGTCCGCATTGACCATCTGCCAGGCAAACCGCGCTGAACCGTGGTGGCTGTCGACACTGCTGGTCCGAAGGATCTTCGCACCGACCCTTTTGGCCAAAACGCCGGAGATGTGGTCAACCAGCGCAGCGATACCGGTCACATCGGTTTCCGGGTCCGTGTATCTGACGTCTTCCGCTACGGACCTTCCGAGCAGATCCTGCCGATAGGAAGGGTCAGGTTCAGACCAGGCTGCACAATAGATGTCGATGGTCTCTTCCAGCGTCATGTTTGCCTCCCTCGCAGTCTTCTGCGGAAGCATGCGCGAAAGTTTGCCAACTCGCCAGTCAGTGTGCTGGAAAGGCTGCGTCAGGCGGCGGCTTCGTCACCCGGTGCCGTCTGCCAGCCAAGGTCGGTCAGCGTCACGATACGATTGCCGCGCAAGTCGGTGGCGCAGACAAGAAATCCGCGTTCTTCCATATGGCTCAACAGCCAGCGCGCCCTGCCGGGCGACCGTGTGCCGTAGGCGGTGGCAATTTCAATGTTGCCGGGGCACGGCGCCTTCGCGATCGCGGCCTTTGCCAGCAACAGGTAAACACCGCGCATGTCTTCCGGCAGTTCGGAGGCGATCAGTTCCGCCTGGGCCCAGGCTCCGTCGTCCATTTCGCCCTTTTCGACGCCCGCACGGGCAACGGAGAGCTTTTCTCGGAAAGTCTGCAGGTCCGGTGCGCCGCCCGCCAGTTTGGAAATGCGGCAGCGGACCTGAAAGTCCTGATAGAGCGTTGCAATCGGCTGGAACGCAGCTTCCTCGTCTTCCAGAATACCTGCAATGATTTCGGAAATTTTCTGCTCGCGTTCGCCGAAATCGAGCAGGCTCTCAGCCTGTGGCACGTCTTCAGCGCTAGCTCGTTCTGCACTGCTGAGCTGGTCGAGCACGTCGCCGGTCGAAACCACAGGCTCGACGAAACGCTGGCGCACCGGCTGAACTTCGTCCGCTCCCGGCGTGAAGATTAGATCCTTGGCGTCTTCCTTGGGCTGCTCCGGCAGTGGCAGCAGTTTGTGTGTTCCGCCCCGCCCCATGGTCTCCACCGGGCCGATCTTGACCGGAACGGGACGGCGCGACATGGCCGGTCCGAGAGCGATGAAGTGACCCCTGTCGAGATTTCTGAAACTTTCGGCCTGGCGCCGCTCCATGCCGAGAAGGTCGGCAGCACGCGCCATGTCGATATCCAGGAACGTACGGCCCATCAGGAAGTTGGACGCTTCTGCGGCGACGTTCTTGGCAAGCTTGGCGAGACGCTGGGTGGCAATGACGCCGGCCAGTCCGCGTTTGCGGCCGCGGCACATCAGGTTGGTCATGGCTCCGAGGGAACGGCGCCGGGCCTCCTCGGTCACCTCGCCGGCGGCGGCAGGTGCAAAGAGCTGTGCTTCATCAACGATGACCAGCATCGGATACCAGAGATCGCGGTCCGCATCGAACAGGCCGTCGAGAAAGGTTGCAGCCGCTTTCATTTGCCGGTCCGCGTCAAGGCCTTCCAGATTGAGTACCACCGACACCCGGTGCTGGCGCACCCGTGCGGCGATCATCTGAAGATCCTTTTCGGTGCCGACCGCATCGACAACGACATGGCCGAACTTGTCTGCCAGAGACACGAAATCGCCTTCAGGATCGATAATGGCCTGCTGGACCCAGCTCGCGGACTGTTCAAGAAGCCGGCGCAGGAGATGCGACTTTCCCGAGCCGGAATTGCCCTGCACCAAAAGGCGCGTTGCCAGCAGTTCTTCCAGATCAAGACCGGCGCGTGCGCCGCCTGTCATTTCCCCGATATCGATTTGTACCGTCATGCGACCACTTTTCTTGCAGCCTCGGCAGCGCTGCGGCTTCTCCGTTTTCTGGATTTCGTGCAGTGCGGTAGTCAGCACGATTCCGTGCCACTTGCAAAGCCAGCCTGCCAGGAAAGCCGGGTTTTCCCAGAATTCCACCGAATAGCAACCTTTAAGTGACAGGCTGCCGCCAGAAGAGGTCGAAAATCCGGTTCGGGCCTGCGTTAAGCAATGTCGGCTTTGCCAGGTGCCAGGCAGGACTTCTGTGCTAAGGTTGGTGGAACGAGAGCTTTTTCAGGGAAATCGCTGTGACAGTCAATGGATTGGCAGGCTCTTCGTGCCGGCTCGTTTTAATACAACTCAAAACGCTGCTTGCCGGCGCTGTGTTGTCGATCCTTGCGCTTGCGGTGCATCCCGCCAAAGCCGATATCGTCCGTATTGCCGTCGGTGAGTGGCCCCCTTATTTTTCCGAAAGTGACGAAGGATACGGAACCTACGCCAAGGTCGTCGCAAAGGCCTTCGAACTTGAAGGCCTTACGGTGGAGTACGGCTTCTTTCCCTGGAAACGTGCCTTGCTGGAAGCCCAGTCCGGCCGCTGGCAGGCTTCCGCAGGTTGGGGCAAAACCGCTGAGCGAGAACCTTTCTTTCATTTCTGCGACGCGGTTCTGGTTGAGCGCGAGCAATTCTTCTATTCGTCAGACCGACCTGTGAATGCGCAAAATGTGCAGGACCTCAGCGGATTGAGCCTTGGCGCGCTAGACGGTGCAGCCCTTGGGGAGGACCTGGATAAACTGGTTACCGCCGATCAGATCACCGTCTATCGCCAAAGTTCCCTGGCAGACCTCTTCAAGATGCTTGATGTAGGGCGTGTCGATGTGGTCATGGGCAACGGAGAGGTGGCTGCCGATGCATTGGCTGACGCTTTTTCTCCCGAGGAGACCGCGCGTTTCAAGTCGTTGGAAAACGTCAACGTCCTTTGGGACTACCGCGTAATCGTTTCCAGGAACATCGAAAGCGGTGAGGAACTGTGCACCCGGTTCAACCAAGGTTTGAGGAAGCTTCGAGACACCGGAGAATATGACCGCCTTTTGTGGCCGGAACGCGATGGCGAGGGTCAGTCCCAGGCCAGCCCGTCCTGAAGCCCGGGCAGCCGCGAGAAATAAGCAGGCTCTGATTTGGCTGGTTCGATTGGTTGCAATGCCTGAAAGGCTTCACAACGAGTTCAAATCTGTCCCCTTCCAAATGGGGATATCCTGCCCCATGTGAACATAATAAGAATCATATTGGGATGGACCGGATGAAAATTCATGCAGACCTGACGCAGCCTGCAATTGTCGACAGCGCCACGCTCGACTGGGTGCCCTCACCAATGGCAGGTGTGGAGCGAAGGATGCTGGAGCGCGATGGTGAAGAGGTCGCGCGAGCCACCAGTCTGGTCAGATACGCTCCCGGCTCTGCCTTTTCCGCCCACAAGCATGACATGGGTGAAGAATTTCTGGTTCTGGACGGTGTGTTCTCGGATGAAAGCGGGGATTTTCCCAAAGGCATGTATGTGCGCAATCCTCCGGGCTCCAGCCATGTGCCTTCGAGCGAACCTGGCGCCGTCATCCTTGTGAAATTACGCCAGATGCAGCCTGACGATGATGCCTTTGTCCGGGTGAACACGCTGGATCCCAGCGGCTGGCAGGCTGGCAGACCGGGAGAGAGCATCCTGCCACTGTTCATCCGGCCGGAAGAGGAAGTGGTGATGCTCGACTGGGAAAGAGGCGCCAGACTGGCTCCGCAGACCTTCCCGGGCGGGGCGGAGTATTTTGTCGTTGAAGGCAGTTTCGAAGACCAGAGCGGCCGTCACGATCAAGGTACCTGGATACGCCTGCCGGCGGGAACCCGGCAGGAAATCACGACAACCCAGGGCGCCCGCGTCTGGAGAAAGACGGGTCACCTGGCGTTCTGAGTTGCCCAGTGCTGGAGGGCTGTCCCCCTGGAAAGCTGGGTTTTGACGATCATCTTGTGCAACGGCAGGATCAACGCCAGATAGGCATGACCGGCCAGGTTGTGCCGTTTGCAGCAGGTCGAGACATAGATCCGCGCGGCTCCTCCCCTTTTGCGGAACACGGAGACACGGAAATCCTGGTGCCAGTCGTTCTCGCCCAGAATGATCTCATCTTCTGAAACCGAATAGATCTTGAAGAAACCGATCCGGTCTCCCTCGCCCTTGCAGATGATGTTATCGGCGCCTTGTTCCTGTGACAAAGCCTTCGTTGTCTTCATGCCGACGAGCCCTGCAAGCTTGTCGCGGAACGAGAGAAGCGCAGTCACCCAGCCGATTTCTGCCATCAGGATGCGTTCGGCAAGTACGCGCATATCTGCGGTCAACAGATCTTCCCGTCCTCGGATCGGGATTGAAAAGGTGTCGAGATAATCGTCGGCCGCCCTATAGGTATTGAGGAGACTTTCTTCCGGCAGTTTGTCGGTCATGGCCATGCCCTGGCTCCCTCCAGCAAATTCGACTAGCCAATCCTATACCTGCCGCCACCGGAAAAACCCCTTGCAGATTGCCGCAGCAAAAAGGCAGCGGAAACAACCCGCTGCCTTTTTGGGAAAGTGATTGTGTGCCGACCTCGGCGTTCAGGCCCAGGCACCCGCGAAAGCGATTTCAGCAAGCGGTTTGCGGCTGCTTGGGGTTTCGCGTTCCTGCAAGGTTTCAGGCAGGTCAGCAGTGTCACCCCGCCGGCCAATGGCAATGGCAATCTGAGGCAGGTAGCGTTCTGGCACACCGAGTTTTTCGTGGATCTCTTCTTTCAGGATCCCGGCCATGCCATGCGCATGAAAACCGAGTGCGGTTGCCTGCAGGGCTGCATGCGCCCAGGCTGAACCGGCATCGAAAGTGTGCAAGCCATTGGCTCTGTTCGGTTTGCCGTCCTTGCCGTCCACTTCGCTGTCGGAAAACAGATAGACAAGTGCGGAGGCGTGTTGCGCCCAGTCGCGGTTGAACGGGTTGAGAAGATCGACCAGGACCTGCCAGTCGGCATCGCCCCTGCGGGCATAGACGAAACGCCAAGGCTGGATGTTGAAGGCAGACGGCGACCAGCGGGCAGCCTCCAGAATGGTTTTCAGATCCGCTTCCTCAATCGTCGACCGGTCAAAGGCACGTGGTGACCAGCGGTCGACGAACAGGTTTTCAATCGGATGATCGGGGGTACGGGCAGTCATGAGCAGTGTCTCCAGTCTATTCCGGGCATATATCCATCGGGCTTAACAGGAGATAGGTGATTTTTATCTCGATATCAAGATACTTTACTCCAAGATTTTATACTGTCGGTGCGACTTCCCGATCCAATCGGGGTCCTGCCCCGATGGATGGCGCGATCAGGATAGCCGACAACACCAGAGCTGCGGACAGCAACTCCCTCAAGCCAATCGCTTCGCCGAAGACCAGCCAGCCGACCAGGAACATGGTCGGCAGCTCGAAACTTCCCGCAGCCGCGGTGCGAACAGGCCCAACCTTCTGACAGGCGATCGTATAGAGGATCTGCGGAACAAGAGCCGTTCCAAGTCCCATGGCGACGATGAGGCCCCACTGGCCGGTGCTTGCCGGCAGAACTGAGCCCTGCCCTTCATTGATTGCGAGGGGCAACAAACCAATGACGGACCCGGAAAGTCCGCAAGCCGTCCGTTCCAGCGAATTCAATTCGCCTGCCAGCCCGCTGAGGACAACAATCAGAAAGCCGAACGCGATGGGAGCAGGAATGGCCCATAAAAGCGCCTGCAGTGCTTCGGGGGATAGCGACGACGGATCGAGCAGCAGACCGGCTGCCAGGATAACCAGACCTGCCGAGGCAAATGATCTCCAAGTCAACGCTTGCCTGAGCAGACCCCAGGCAAAGAGGGCTGCAAAAACCGGATAGGACATGTAGACGACCCCGGCAGCGGCAACGGGTGCCACGCGGATCGCCTCCAGATGGCCGATCAGGCTGAGCCCCAGCACCAGACCTGCCCCCGCCATCAACAGGGCGCCGCCTCGTTTGCGCTTCTCGAACGGCAGAAAGGGAAGCAGGAACAGGACGGAAAAGCCGTAACGATATAGCGCGATTGTGGCCGGGCCGGCGCCCAGGCCCTGAAGCTCCCGCACGAAGATCGGGACGAGGCCGAAACAGGCTGCGGAGGCTGCAATGACGAGTGTAGCCCCAGATGTCCCAAGGCTGATGTGAGGAAAGGTGATGTTGCTCATGCCTTGTCGATACCGCGCAACGATGAGCAAACAAAATTCCTAGTTTTCATTCAGTTCATGAAATGCTTTCATACTAATATGATCCCTCGACTGGCCCTCCATCACCTGACCCTTCTTTCCGCGCTTGGCGAGACCGGCAGCATGACCGCGTCCGCCACGCGTCTCGGCGTGACCCAGTCTGCAGCTTCACACAGGCTGCGGGAAGCAGAGCGCCGCCTGGGAGTGGTCTTGGCACGCCGCGCCGAGAACCGGATTGAACTGACGCCGGAAGGCGAGCGTCTGCGGCATCTGGGCGAGACCTTTCTGGGCGAGTTGTTTCGTCTGGAGCAGGATCTTGAAGCCTCTGCAAAGGACGCCAGGATCCTCGTTCGCCTCGGCCAGGCCACATATAGCCGCTATCACTGGTTTCCCGCGTTTCTGGAATATCTGGACACGGCCGACCCGAAACTGTCGGTCGATCTGTCATCGCGTGCGACGGCGCATCCCCTGGCCTCGCTCCTCGACGGTTCCGTGGACGTTTCGCTGGTTTTCGGCCGCGAACCGGCACTTGCCTCGCTGCGCGCGGTGAAGCTGGGCACGGACCCGATTGTCGCGGTGCTGGCGCATAATCACCCGCTTGCCGCAGAGCCCTTCGTCAACAGCGAAAACATGGGCGATGAGCGTTTCTTCGTTTATCCGCTGACCGCAGAACCCGGATTTGACTGGACAACCCTGCTTGGCGCCCCCACCCAGCCGTTCCGGCGGTTGACCCCAATGCCGACACCGGAAGCCGTGATCGATCTGGTGCGCGCCAAGTTCGGCGTTGCCATCTTCAGCAAGTGGGCCATCGAGCCAGAGCTGGCTGATGGGACGCTGGTTTCCCGCCCGATTGCCGAAGGTGGTGTTTCGCTCGACTGGTGGTGTGTTCGCCGCGCCTCGGACCCGCAGGACAGTCCGGCGGCACGCCTCTCATCTGCCTTGACCGCCTGGAGCCACCAGTCCGACAGGGCTTTGTCGACGCTTGCCTTCGGCGGGACTGGCCAGTCTGCCGCTCCGGACTTGAAAAAAACCTAGGCGCGAAGCAGTAACCTTCGTAAGCTTTTCAAGGGGAGAAGGGGAAAAGCCGGTAATTTCCGGCGAACGGGGGAGACAGGCAGTGGCTTCACTCTCCGAAAAGGATCGCAAACACGGGCTTGTTCTGGCCATGGGTACGCTTGGCGGCCTGGTGATGCTGGACGAGACAATCCTTGGCGTTTCACTCCCGGCAATCCGGTCCGAGATGGGGCTTTCGCCAACGCTTACCCACTGGATCATCAACGCCTACATGCTGACGTTCACCTGCTTCGCCGCTATCGGCGGCAAGGCGATCGACCTTTTCGGGTTGCGCCCTGCCCTAATTGTCAGCGCCAGTGTGTTTGCGCTCGCCAGTCTTCTGGCCGGATTTTCAAACGGACCTGAACTGCTGATCGGCATGCGCATCGTCCAGGGCCTTTGCGCAGCAGTGATGTTCCCGATGACGCTCGCAGCCGCGACCCTCACCTTCGACAAGGCAGAACGGGGCCGTGCAATCGGCATTCTGGCGGGGATGGCAACGATATTCCTGGCCGCGGGACCGCTGCTGGGCGGTATCCTGACTGATTTTCTTTCCTGGCGTTGGGTCTTTTGGGTAAACATTCCTATTGTCGCCGTTGGCACTGTGCTTGCCTGCCTGTTCTGGCAACCGCCGCAGCAAACTCCTTCCCGCCCGCTCATAGATCGGATAGGTCTTCTCCTGTTGCTTGTTGGCATGACGGGGATCATTTTCGGCCTGATGGAAGGTCCCGACTTTGGCTGGATGACGCCACTGATCCTGGGCAGCTTGCTAGCCGGAATTGCCGGGATCGTGTTTTTCGTAGCCTATGAAGCCAGGCAACGGATGCCGCTGATCGATGTGCACCTGTTTCGACTGAAGGCGTTTCACGCCAGTGTTCTCGTGATCCTTCTGACACAGATGAACAAGATCGTCGTTGCGATCTTCGTGCCCCATTTCCTGCAGCTCGACATGAAATTCTCGGCGCTGGCGGCAGGTCTCGCAACTGTCGTCGCCGTTTTTCCGTTTCCCTTCCTGTCGGCACCCGCCGGCAAGTTGGGAGACAGGCACGGTTCACGCAAGCCGGTTCTGGTAGCCCTCGCGGTTCTGGCTCTGGCCAACATTGCTATCGGCACCCTCACCCTTGCGGAAAACTATTTGGTGCTAGCCCCGGCTCTTCTGGTCTGGGGAATTGCCCTTCCCTATGCGATGATCCCGACCGGACGGATCACCGCCAATGCGGTCCCTTCGGAAAAGCAGGGAGAGGTCAGTGGCCTGGTCATCACGGCGCGTCTGGTTGGAGGAACACTCGGTGTCACAATGGGCAGCGTACTGCTGGCCATGAAGGCAGGGTTCGGCTCCATCTTCTGGGTGATGGGTGTACTGATCGCCCTGTGCTGCGCCTATGGCTTCAGGTCATTCGCCAATGATGCACCAGCTTACCATTCAGCACCCGGGAGCTGAGTTCTCCCGAGTGCCGGAACAAGTGACCTGGCAGGTCACGCCATTTCGGGTTCCTTCTTCCAGGCAAATTGCTTGACCGGCTCATCCAGCTCAGTGTGAGCCAGCGCGTTGGTGAAGTTCGACAAGGTCTTGGCGGCGATGCCGACAAGAACTTCAAGCGCCTGCCGTTTGGAATAACCCGCAGCAAGAAATGCCTTCAACGCATCGTCACCGATATGTCCACGCTGCTCGACGAGGGTTCGCGTATAGACGCGAAGCGCTTCCAGTTTCGGGTCGTTCAGGCGTCCTCCAACGCGCAAGGCGGCAATCGCATCATCCGGCACCTTCACCATCTTCATCAGCATGGTGTGGCCTGCCATGCAGTAGTGACATTCGTTGAGGTAGTTCACTGTCATCATCACGACCTGCTGCTCGGTCGGCGACAGATCCGTGGCTTGAGTGAAAAGCCGGAACGTTTCCAGATAGGCTTCATAGACGGAAGGGGCTTCGGCCATCACCTGGTGCAGTTTCGGATAGAAGCCGTAATCCTTCTTCGACCTCTCCAGCAGGTCCAGAGATCCTTGCGGTGCAGTTTCAGGGGTGTGGTACTCAAACATGCCTTATGCTCCTTCAAAGCTTGGGCTGAGGAAAAGAAACGAGGTGGTCTTCAGGGGCGCCGACGCGACTGGAGGGAACCGCACCATGCGTCCCGTAAGTTCATGACAGCGCTTGAACTTGCTACGTTTTGATCATCTGTGTATAAAACCGGAACAAGCGTTTTGTCCATATATGAACAAAACTATCCGCGTAACATGTTCGTGAGACGAGAGCGATGGCACGACCGTCCAAATTCGACAGGGAAGACGCGCTCGATGTGGTGATGAACCAGATCTGGCAGACAGGCTATCGCAACAATTCCGTCAAATCGCTTGCGGAGGTGCTCGGGATAACCCGATCGAGCTTCTACAACGCCTTCGGCTCCCAGGAGCTGTTGTTCAAGGAAGTGCTTGCCCGCTACACCCGGATCTCGCCGGACAGGGTTCTGGCTCACGACAATTCCAACAAGCTGGTGCGTGGTGTAATCACTGAATTCTTTCAGGACATATGCCGCCTGCGGGCCCGCGACCCGGAATGGCGCGGCTGCATGGCTGTCAACGCAATTAGCGAACTCTGCAGCAGCCATCCCGAACTGGGGCCGGTGTTGGCAGAAGTCATCTTCGGAAGCCTGGAACGGTTGGAAAGACTGCTCAAACTGGGTGTTGAAACCGGCGAACTACCGAAGGACTATGACATTCGCAGCAATGCACTTGCGGTTCAGACGCTGATGATCGGCATCAACACGCTGAGCAAGGTCGTCCATTCAGAGAAATCCTTGTGGCTTGCATGCGAAGCGACGCTGAAAGGTCTCGACCTTCTCGAATAAGGCAGACAGGCGAGTGAGTGCAAGATGGCGTAATCAGCTGAAATCGCCGCTGAACCGTTCGCGCAGCACGTTTTTCTGGATCTTGCCCATGGTGTTGCGCGGCAAGGCTTCCAGGACGTGGACCTTCTTGGGCTGCTTGAACTTCGCCAGACGATCGTTCAAGTAGGCCTGAACGGCGTCCTGGCCCAGTTCGGCTCCCGGTTTCGGTGCCAGCACGGCGACCACCGCCTCTCCAAAATCGGGATGCGGAACGCCGATTACTGCGCTTTCGGCGACGCCCGGCAGTTCGTCCAGCAGCGCTTCAACCTCGGCCGGATAAACGTTGAAACCACCGCTGATAATCAGATCCTTGGACCTGCCGACGATGGAAACATAACCGTCTTCATCGACGCGCCCCATGTCGCCGGTGATGAAATAACCGTCCGCCCGAAATTCCTGCGCCGTCTTTTCCGGCATTCGCCAGTATCCCAGAAACACGTTGGGCCCCTTGATCTCGATGATGCCGACCTCTCCGTCCGGCAGCTCTCGCCCGGTTCTGGCATCGACGACACGGAGCCCCACACCGGGCAGAGGAAATCCAACCGTTCCCGGCCGACGTGCACCGTCATAGGGATTGGAAGTGTTCATGTTGGTTTCAGTCATGCCGTAACGCTCCAGGATTGCGTGTCCGGTGCGTTCGCGAAACTCCTTGTGCACCTCTGCCGAGAGCGGGGCTGACCCTGAAATAAACAGACGCATATGGGCAGCCACATCCCGCGTGAACCGGCCCGATGCCAGCAGGCGCGTATAGAATGTCGGAACGCCCATCATGGCTGTTGCTTTCGGCAGAGCGGCAAGAACCTGATCCAGGTCGAACTTCGGCAGGAACAACATGGAACCGCCTGCCATCATCAGACAGTTGGTGGCAACGAACAGCCCGTGGGTGTGGAAAATCGGCAGGGCGTGCAACAGCACATCGTCTTCGGTGAACTGCCAGTATTTCACCATGGTCTGCGAATTCGACGCCAGATTTCCATGCGTGAGCATCGCTCCCTTGGAACGTCCCGTAGTACCGGACGTATAGAGGATGGCCGCCAGATCGTCGTCTTCACGCGGACGGTTGTCGTAGTCCGTCGGCATCTGGTCTGCGAGTAGACTGAGGCTGCCCTCCCCGTTCTGATCGAGCGTGTGCAATCGCGCGCCGGCCTTTTGCGCCGTCCCGGCCAGCACGTCGGCCCTGGCCGGGTCGCAGACAAAGACAGCTGGTTCCGCATCACCAACGAAATAACCGATTTCGGCAGGGGTATAGGCAGTGTTCAGAGGCAGAAACACGCCACCGGCACGGATCGTGCCGAGATAGAGCATCAGGGTATCGGGCGTCTTTTCCACCTGGACAGCAACCCGGTCTCCCGCTTTGACACCCAGTTTCTGGAGGGCACCGGCATATTGCGCAGACCGCGCGAACATGTCCGCGTAGGTTATTTTCCCGCCGTCCAGTGTTTCGAGAAAGACCTTGGACCGATCCGGTATGAAGGCGGTCAGGGCGTCAAAGAGATGGTTCATCATCGCAGCGTTCCGAAATGGCGGGCAATCAGGAAGGATGTATTTGATACCAGTGGTGCCCAATTTTAAAGCAAGTCTGCGAATTTTGGGCAAGTCCGGGGAAATGCGACCTGCCACTATCAAGCTTTCATAAAACTTTCACGCCATGCTTTAGGGTGTGAGGCCATAAATGGTGCTGAAATGGTTTGAGAGCGATCGGTCCTCCTCGGCGTTGCGAATTTGCTTCGTCAAATTATCCGCACCTTCAGCTGAGAGGAGTTGGACCACGCAATCGCACTCCGAACGACCGAGGGATACTTGATGCCGACAATCAGATCGCAGACCTTTGCAGAATTCGTTGCCGACGGTGCCGTTCATGTGATCGGCATCTGCCTGGGGCTGACGGCAACCATTGTCCTGGCAGCCACGCTCTGGAACGCGGGTGACCCTGCCCGGCAGGTCACTGTCATGATCTATGCTGCCTGCCTGATGGCGATGCTGATCTGTTCCGCGCTCTACAACATGCTGGCGAAAGACCACAAGACAGGGATCTTGAGACGGCTCGACCACGCGGCCATCTTCCTGATGATCGCGGGCACTTACACCCCCTTGGCGGCAATGATCATCGGCGGATGGACGGGCAGCGTGCTGCTGGCTGTCGTGTGGACCGGTGCGCTGGCCGGGGCCATCGTCAAGCTGGCACATCTGACCGGGCTTGATCGCCTCACTGTCCCCATCTACCTCGCGCTAGGCTGGGTGGTCGTTTTTGCCGTCAATCCGCTGATCGAAAAAGCATCCGCATTCGGGTTCTACATGATCCTGGCGGGCGGGCTGCTTTATACGGTTGGAACAGCCTTCTATGCCTGGAAACGCCTGCCATTCCAGAATGCGATCTGGCACGCCTTCGTACTGGCCGCCGCGGTCTGTCATTTCTCTGCCGTGTTCCACGACGTGGCCCTGATCAGAGCCGCCTGAAACCGTGCGACAAAAAAAGGCGGCACCGACAGGTACCGCCCTTTTCCTTTTCCATCAGCGTGGCTGCTTAGGCGTCCGCGTTGGGATCCTTGCTGAGCACGACCACCTTTGTCTGCAGCGGCACGCGGCTGTACAGGTCGATCACGTCCTGCTGCCACATGCGGATACAGCCCGAAGACACACTCTTGCCGATGGAGTTCGGCTGGTTGGTGCCGTGGATACGGTAAAGCGTGTCAGTAGCGCCTTGCCACAGATCCATGGCGCGCGCGCCGAGCGGGTTCTTCAGACCGGGCGGGTAGCCCTTTTCCCAATAACGCTCCAGAGACGGCTTGCGGGCAATCATTTCGCGTGGAGGGCGCCAGATCGGATGAGGCCGCTTGACGCGGATCTTCGCCTCGCCCGACCAGGCGAACCCGGCCTTGCCCACACCGATGCCGTAGCGCAGCGCCTTGCCGTTGCCGAGCGTCCAGTACAGGAAGTTGTTATAAGGATCGACGATGATGGTTCCGGGCCGCTCGCGGGTTTTGTACTCCACGATCTGCCGCCAGTACTTCTGGTCGAAATTCTTGTAGTTGATTGCCGGCCAGGTGTAATCGCCATCGGGCCATGCCGCATAGGCAGCCGCATAGTCGAACTGCTCGTCCGGCAGATCGGCCTGATCCGGCAGACCAACCAGCCCGGCGGACTGACATCCTGCAAGGCCGGCTGCCGTAAGCACCAGGCCGGCGGCCAGGAAACCACGCCTGTTCATCGCGCCACCTGCTGGCGAACTGTCAACATCGAGCGGCGAATTGGAACGCTTCATGAGACCTCCACAAATTCTGGCTCCTTCTTGAGACAGGTTTTCAACAGTTGCAAGTCACATTCGCCGAACTGCCTTACATTCTTCAGATGAATCCTTAGATTATTCCCAGCCGACCTTCTCCGGCCCACCCCACACTCAAGGTCCTTCCGTGCAGACAAACGTTTCAAAGTCGCCATTTCCCGTCTTCGATGGTCACAACGACACACTCCTGAAACTAGAAATCGAGGCCATGAAAGGCACCGAGCGCAGTTTCTTTGACCGCTCGACCACAGGCCACATCGACATGGTGCGGGCGCAGGAAGCCGGATTTGCCGGTGGGCTTTTCGCCATGTTCGTACCGTCCAACCCGGAACAGGACTTCACCCGCCCCTTCAACCCGAAGGACCCTGCCAACTATCAGCCCGTACCGCAGAAGAGTGCGTTTGATTTCACAAAACGTATGCTGGAACGGGCCGCGCAGATCGAAGCCCAGTCGGAAGGCAATGTCGTCATTTGCAGAACCCCGGACGAGAACCGTACAGCGATCGAATCCGGCCAGATTGCCATAAGCCTTCACATTGAAGGTGCCGAAGCCATCGATACCAACCTCTATGCGCTGGAGGAGCTCTACGGCCGCGGTCTGCGCTCACTTGGCCTGGTGTGGAGCCGAGAGAATGATTTCGGATACGGTGTGCCGATGGCGCACCCGGCTTCACCGGATATCGGCCCCGGCCTGACCGGCGCGGGTCGCGACCTGGTTCGCGCCTGCAACCAGCTCGGGGTGCTGCTTGATGTGTCCCATCTGAACGAAAAGGGTTTCTGGGACCTGGCGCGCATCACAGAACGGCCGATCGTTGCCAGCCACTCCAATGTTCACAAGATTTGCGAAAGCAGCCGCAATCTGACGGACAAGCAGCTTGATGCCATCAAGGAAAGCGGAGGTCTCGTCGGCATCAATTTCCACGTTGCCTTCCTGCGCAAGGACGGCGGTCATTCGCGTGACACGCCGCTTTCGGTCATTGCCGACCATGCAGCCTATCTGGTTGACCGCCTCGGTGAAGACAGCGTGGCTCTCGGCTCGGATTTCGACGGCTGTGTCCTGCCGCGCGACATCGGCGACGTCACCGGTCTGTCCCGTCTGATGGAAGAGCTCGACGGCCGCGGCTTCAATACACCGGTACTGGAAAAGATCGCCTGGAAAAACTGGATCTCCGCACTGGAGAAAGCTGCCGGCTGAACGGGCCTGTCTCGCCTTTGATCAAGATCACTCCGCCCGCCTCGCAAACTTGTTACCATGCGTAAACAGTTAGCGATTGCATTTGTGGCCGGGCGGAGAAACAATGCATTTATTGTTATTTTTTGGCAGCCGTCTAAATATTAGATCCGGAATTCCGCCTGAACTGCACGTTCAAGACCCACCCTCATCGGTGGCACAAGATGCAGGCAGGTTGCAGTATTCAGGCGGTTGTGCGTGGTTGGCACGTCCCATTGACCGTTCCTTCGCACCAGCGGATGGCCGGATGGAGAAAAAAACGCGAGATTGCAGACGGCGATATTTGTCGGCTGTGGTCTTTCTTTGCGTTGCCATTCAGACGCGATGCCAGTGGGGGGCAGCGACGTGAATGTATTACTTACCGCGGACAGACGTTCGCCGGTTCAAGCGGAAAACAGGGGCAAGCGCGCGCGCAAGTCCGATGCAGTCTATCAGGATCTCAAACGCCAGATCCTGACCGGGGAAATGACCTCGGAAAGCCCGATTACAGAACAATCCCTTGCCCAGGACTATGGCTGCTCGCAGAGCACCATCCGTGAAGCGCTCATGCTGCTTCAGGAATGCGGCCTCGTTGTTCGCCGCGGCTATCAAGGCACCTACGTCACAGATCCGAGCCCGCTAGAAGCCCGTCTGATGCTGAAACTGCGCATCGACATTGAATCGACCGGCGTCGTGGAAGCGGTCAAACATGTCACCAAGGACCAGGTGAACGAACTCTATGACCTTGAAGACCAGTTCGAAGCCTGCCGCGACAAGCGGGACGTGTTCGGCTGTGCCGAGATCGATCGTGCTCTGCATCTGAAACTCTTCAGAATTGCCCGGATGCCCGTTCTGGATCCTATGCTGGTCAGGACCTTCATGATCCTGCAACGGGTCATGCTGTCGAGACCGCGTTCCGAACAATCATGGACCAGGCCGAATGTGACCCCGCACCGGTCCGTCATCGAAGCGCTGGAAGCTCATGATGTCGACGCGACACTGACGGCTCTTCGAGCTCATATCCTGTCGAGCGCCGTTTTGCTGGCCCCACACTTTTACGGTACGGATATCGTGGAATTGCAGGACCAGTTCGACGCGTTGCCTGTTCAGGCCGCTGGCTTCAATTGGCGCTAGGGTAAGTTCAACCGACTGCCCCGCTCACACAGGCCGAGAGCCCACAAGTTGCGGGCGGCCAACCGCTTTTGGATTGACCGCCCGCGCACCCGAGATGCTGTTTGAAGGTTCGCCCTCAGGCGCTTTCCATCATTTGCTGCTGGGTCAGCATTGCGGCCCCGATCAGCTCCTTGGTGTAATCGCACTTAGGCGCCTCGAAGATCGCGTCGGCGGACCCCGCTTCCACAACCTTGCCACGTTGCATCACCATCACCGTGTCGGACAGCGCGCGCACGACGGCAAGGTCATGACTGATGAACAGATAGGTCAGGTCATGAGCCTTCTGCAGGTCACGCAGCAGTTCCACCACCTGCTTCTGGATTGTCCGGTCGAGAGCCGAGGTCGGCTCGTCGAGCACGACCAGTTCCGGCTTCAGAACCATGGTGCGGGCAATCGCGATGCGCTGACGCTGTCCGCCCGAAAACTCGTGCGGATAGCGATTGCGCATGACCGGGTCGAGTGACACTTCCTCAAGTGCCTTGCAGGCGCGCTCATCCCGCTGGCGGGCGTTGAGTGAGGGTTCGTGCACCATCAACCCTTCGGAAATGATCTGGCCAACCGTCATACGCGGGGACAGTGACCCGAAAGGGTCCTGGAAGATAAGCTGCATGTCCTTGCGAAGCGCGCGCATTTCGGAGCGGTTCTTGCCGGTGATCTGCTGTCCGTGGAACACCACCCGGCCACCGGCCGGCAACAGGTTCAGCACTGCACGACCGAGGGTGGACTTGCCAGAGCCACTTTCGCCGACGATGCCCAGTGTCTGGCCCTTGCGCAGCGAGAAACTGATGTCGTCAACGGCACGCAACACATGCTTGGGCTTCAGGAAACCGGAATCGAGCTCGAATTCCACTTCGACCTTCTGCGCTTCCAGCAGAACAGGCGCGCTGTCCGGCACCGGCAGCTTGTGGCCTGTCGGCTCCGCATCCAGAAGCATCTTTGTGTAGGGATGCGCAGGACGGGTGAAGATCTGTCCGGTCTCGCCGCTTTCCACCACTTCACCGGTCTTCATGACATAGACCCGGTCCGCGATACGGCGTACGATACCCAGATCATGGGTAATGAAGATCACCGCCATGCCGAGCCGCTTTTGCAGATCCGCCAGAAGGTCCAGGATCTGCGCCTGTGTGGTGACATCGAGCGCAGTGGTGGGCTCGTCGGCAATCAGCACGTCTGGATCGTTGGCAAGCGACATTGCGATCATCACACGCTGGCGCTGGCCGCCTGACATCTCGTACGGATAGGCGTTGATCTTGCGTTCCGGCTCGGGAATGTTGACGAGTTTCAGAAGCTCGAGGGCCTTTGCCTTGGCCGCTTTCCACGACAACCCGCCATGAACGACCATGGGCTCGGCCAGCTGCCTTCCGATGGTGTAAAGCGGGTCGAGCGAGGTCATTGGCTCCTGGAAGATCATGGTGATCTTGGCGCCCCGGATCTTGTTGAGCTTGCCCACCGGCAGGCCGAGAATGTTCCGGCCTTCGTAGATCACCTCGCCGCGTGTGCGCCCGTTGGACGCCAGAAGGCCCATAGCTGCCATCATGGTCTGGCTCTTGCCCGAGCCGCTTTCTCCGACGATCGCGACGGTTTCACCCGCCTGGACGTGAATGTCGACGCCCTGAACCGCATTGACGGTACCTGTCGCGGTTTCAAAGTCGACCTTCAGATCCTTGATGGAGAGGACCGTTTTCTTGGTTTCGCTGGTCATGGTCTTCTCCTCACCGGTCCTTCGGGTCCAGGGCATCGCGCAGGCCGTCGCCGATGAAGTTCAGCGCGAACAGGGTCGATGTCAGGAAGATGGACGGGAAAATCAGCATCCAGGGAGCCCCTTGCAGATTTCGCGCGCCTTCGGAAATCAACACGCCCCAGCTGGTCATCGGCTCCTGAATGCCGAGGCCAAGGAAGGACAGGAAACTTTCCAGCAGGATGACCTTCGGCACCAGAAGGGTCATGTAGACCACGACCGGTCCAAGCGTGTTCGGGATGATGTGCCGGCGCACGATACCGCCATCGGCCACACCGAGTGCTTCCGCCGCCTGCACATATTCCTGGCGTTTGATGGTCAGCGTCTGCCCGCGCACGATGCGCGCCATGTCGAGCCATTCCACGGCACCGACGGCGATGAACATCAGGATGAAGTTCCGGCCGAAGAACACGACGAGCATGATCACGAAGAAGATGAACGGCAGCGAATAGAGGATATCGACGACGCGCATCATCATCTGGTCGACCCGGCCACCGAGATATCCTGAAGTCGCCCCGTAGAGAACACCGATCGATATCGCAACGATGGTTGCCAGAAGACCGATGGTCAGCGACACGCGGCCGGCGATGAAGGTCCGGGTCATCATGTCACGACCATTGGCGTCGGTGCCGAAATAGAAATGCATGAAGTTGATGTCGGCCCTGACCGTTGCAGACTTGTTGTCCGCCGACATGTCCGTCAGCTCGGTATTCTTGAACAGGTCGCTGCGGTCAAAATACAGCACGGACCGGGGATCGATATCCCGGCTGGAGGTGACCTTGGCGACAATCGTGTCGCCTTCGCGCTCAAACGCATCCACAGTCAGACGCGCCCGTTTGGCGGAAGACATGAAACCGGGCTCGACCTGCTCAGGCTTCGGATAGGCTTCCAGGCTGGCCGGTACCTTCACGTAGTCACGATAGACGGTGTCGTAGTGATGGGGAGACAGGATCGGACCAAGGATCGAGATCAGGCCGATTGTCAGCAGCACGATGATGGAGGCGACCGCCGCACGGTTGGCGAGCAACCGGTCGCGCGCGTCGTCCCACAGGGAACGCCCCTTTGCGGGCGCCCCGGTGGATGATGTTGCAGTGAGGGTCACAGTCGTCTCCTCCTCAGTCGTAGCGCACACGCGGATCGAGCAGCGCATAAAGCAGATCCACGACGAGGTTGAACAGGATAACAAAGCAGGCAACGACAACAACCGTCCCCATGACGAGAGTGTAGTCACGGTTGAGAGCGCCCTGCACGAAGTAGCGGCCGATGCCCGGGATACCGAAGATGGTTTCGATCACGACGGAGCCGGTGAGCAGCGCTGCCGCAGCCGGGCCGAGATAGGAAACGACCGGCAGGATCGCCCCTCTGAGCGCATGCACCACCACGATCATGTAGGAGGTCAGCCCATAGGCCCTTGCAGTGCGAACATGGTTGGACCTGAGCGCCTCGATCATCGAACCGCGCGTCAGACGTGCCACGACCGCGATCTGAGGCAGCGCGAGAGTCACGACCGGCAGCACCCGGTTGACGAAAGCCCCGCCATTCCAGCCCCCAACGGGCAGCCAGCCGAGCCACACCCCGAGGATCAGGGTCAGGATCGGCGCAACGACGAAGTTGGGGATCGTGACACCGAGCGTTGCCGCAGCCATGATCGAATAGTCTGCCGGTTTGTTCTGGCGCAGCGCCGCTGCCACGCCCAGGAAACCGCCGACCACCAAGGCGAGGCAGAGAGCGGACAAGCCCAGCTGGATGGAGATGGGAAGACTTTCCGCAAACAGTTCATTGATCGAGAAGTCGCGGAAGTAGAAACTTGGACCGAAATCCAGACGGGCCACGCTCTGCAGGTACAGCAGGTACTGGTTCCACAGGGGCTCGTTGAGATGGTAGATCTTGTTCAGGTTTTCCATCACCTTTGCTTCCAGGGGACGTTCCAGATCGAACGGTCCACCCGGCGCGATGCGGATGAGGAAAAAGGAAATCGTGACAATCAGAAAAAGCGTCGGGATTGCGCCGAGCAATCGTCCGAGGACATATCGGAGCATAGGCTTTGCCTCTGTTTGTTAAACGGCGGTCTTTCGGTCAATCTTGATTGATTGATGCCGCCTTGCAAGAACCGGCAGGGAAGCCCTGCCGGTCTCGATGTTGTCAGGTTATTCGGAGATGCTCATCCAGCGGGACGGATGGATGTTGAGGAGGTTGTCCTCAAATCCTGCCATCTTGTCGGAGACCAGGTTCATGGAACCGTAGTACATCATCGGAATGAACGGCAGGTCGCGCATGAAGAGCTCTTCAGCCTTCTTCAGGATGTCCGCACGCTTCTCCAGATCCACCGTGACGGCCGCTTCGTCCATGAGTGCATCATACTCAGGATTGTTGTAGCGGGCGTAGTTGAAGCCGTCGTTGTCGCTCTCGACCATGAACAGGAAGTTCTGCGGGTCGGAGTAGTCGCCGATCCAGCCGGCACGGGCGACGTCGAAGTCCTGACGGTCACGCAGCATGGCGTAATGCGTCTTGGTGTCGGTGTTGATCAGCTTGACGTTGACGCCGAGAGGTTTCCACATGTCGGCAATCGCGACTGCCGTGTTCTTGTGGTTTTCGGACGTGTTGTAGTTGATCGTCAGTTCGACAGGATTGTCCGGGCCGAAACCGGCATTGGTCAGAAGTTCGATCGCTTTTTCTTCGCGGTCGATCTGGGACATGTCCTTGTAGTCGGCATAGGCCGGATCACCGTAGTTGCCGATGCCCGGCGGCACGAAGGAATAGCCGGCAACCATGGTGGAGCCCCAGATTTCGTCGGCCAGGAACTCACGGTCGATCGCCATGGACAGAGCCTGGCGGACGTCCGGGTTCTTCAGGACTTCGTCTTCGTGATTAAGCGCGTAATAGTAGGTGCCCAGATAAGGCGCCACGTGGAACTGATCGCCCAGGTTCTCACGCATGAAGGCGACCTGCTCGGTCGGCGCATCGTTGTTGGTGTGCAGCTCGCCGGCCTGGAACCGGCGCAGAGCCGCGCCACGGTCTTCGGTCGGATAGAAGAAGACAGTGTCGATCTTCACCTGATCGGCGTCATGGAAATGCGGGTTCTTGACCGCTTTCACATGTGCGTTCGGCACGAATTCTGCGAGGGTGAAGGCACCGTTGGTGACGATGTTTTCGGCTTTCACGAAATCGGAGCCGAATTTTTCAACAGAAGCCGGATGGACCGGAAGGCCGGTCTGGTGGCCCAGAAGGTCAATGAAATACGGCGTCGGGGACTCCAGAGCGATCTCGAGCGTATGATCGTCGACGGCCTTCACGCCGAGTTCTTCCGGCTTGGCTTCGCCCTTGTTGACCTTTTCGGCGTTCAGGATCGGATACAGAACGTTGGCGTATTTCGCGCCCGTTTCCGGGTTCATGATGCGCTGAAGCGAAAAGACGAAATCGCCGGCAACAACCGGATCCCCGTTGGACCACTTGGCATCATCGCGCAGCATGAAGGTGTAGGTCTTGCCGTCGTCGGAAACCTTCCACTCCGAAGCCACGCCCGGAATGATCTGGCCATCGGCGCCATAGGCAACCAGGCCCTCGTAAAGATCACGCAGGATATGCGCTTCATAGGTTGTGGAGGTCTTGTGCTGATCCAGGGTTTCCGGGTCGGCAGTGTTGCCGCGGTGGTAGACCACCTCTGCAACCGCAGTGATAGATGTGGCAGCCATCAAGGCAGCCGCAAGCGCTGTCACACGCATGGACTTGAACATATCGCTCTCCCCTCTTGGGTTATAGTTGAAGCAAATGGAACGATAGGTCACAAGATTCCACGCTCTTTGCGAGCAATCAAGCATCCCCCAACGGCACATTTCGACCTTAGTCGCAAAAAGGCGATGTTTTTGCTTGTTTTTAAGCGAAACCGGAAAATTTTTCCGTTGTTTTACTCGGCGGTCAAATAATTTGACCTCAACACGCGCAATTATGTTTCAATCCTAGCGGCAAAATCGATATTTTCCACTATGAGCCAGATACATGCCCGTATCGGGGTTGAAAGACTTGAATTTCCGCGCGCAATAGGCCGTCCACTGAGGGGTAAAGGGAGCCAGTCCGGTCTTGGTATAAGGGACACGCTGCGGTTGTCCGCGATACCGCGGTGGGTTCACATAGACCCGCGACCGGTAGGGATAGGCCCGCATGTCGTAGGGATGGTAATAGTAAGGTGCGCCATAGGGACGGTAAGGCGGGCCGTAAAGACCATAAGGTGCGTAGAAGGCGCCGCCGCGATAGCCACGATTGCCGAAACCGAAGCCGATACCGACACCATTGAAATAGATCCCGTCGGCACGTGCGGGCGATGTGCCGGTCAAGCCGGCGAATGCCCCGGCCAGACACATGGCGACAGCGGCAAGACAGATCCGAAACCGCTTGCGGGCAAGAGAGCCCCTTTCGCGTTTCGCCAGGTTCAGGTCAGACATGATGCTCTCTCCTGTCGGCGCACGCCCCGCGCCTGTTGGTCGCCCCTGTCCACACGCTGCCCAGAATAACGCATTCGGGCACCAAAATCTCTCCGATCGCGATCAAAAATGCTGGGCGTTCTTTCCGGACCGCTTGCGCGGTTCACGCGCGGCCAGTAAACCGGGCGCCGATCCGACATTCCGACCGGGAAAACAAGACCCTCATGGCTCCACCGCTGCTGACACTTCGCGACGTTCATCTGACCTTTGGCGGCACGCCACTTCTTACCGGTGCCGAGCTTTCCGTTTCCGAAGGTGAGCGCATGTGCCTTGTCGGCCGCAACGGCTCCGGCAAGTCGACCCTTTTGAAGATTGCTGCCGGCATGGTGGAGATGGACAAGGGCGAACGCTTCTTCCAACCTGGCCGCACGGTGCGCTATCTCCCGCAGGATCCGGACCTTTCGGCCTATGCCTCCACGCTGGAGTATGTCAACGAAGGCCTGACCGAGGGCGACGATCCCTATCGCGGCGCTTATCTTCTGGAAGTCCTCGGCCTCAGCGGCACGGAAGACCCGAAGTCCCTTTCCGGCGGCGAAGCCCGCCGGGCTGCCCTCGCCCGAACGCTCGCCCCCGAGCCGGATATCCTGTTGCTCGACGAGCCAACCAACCACCTGGACCTTCCCGCCATCGAATGGCTGGAACAGGAGCTCAAGAGCCTGAAGTCCGCCCTGGTGCTGATTTCTCACGACCGTCGCTTCCTGGAGAATCTGTCGCGCACCACTGTCTGGATTGACCGTGGCGTCGCCCGCCGGCTCGACAAGGGCTTCGCCCACTTCGAAGCCTGGCGCGACGAGGTGTTCGAGCAGGAAGAGGTCGACCAGCAGAAACTGGCGCAGAAGATCAAGCGCGAAGAGCACTGGATGACCTACGGTGTCACCGCCCGGCGCAAGCGCAATATGCGGCGCGTGCGCGAGCTTGCCGACCTTCGCAAACAGAAGCGGGAACATCGCGGACCTCAAGGCACCGCCAAGCTTGCTGCTACGGATGCTGAAGTCTCTGGCAAGCTGGTGATTGAAGCCAAGGGCATTTCCAAGACCTACGGCGAACGTGCCATCGTCAAGGACTTCTCGACCCGCATCCAGCGTGGAGACAGGATCGGATTCGTCGGCCCCAACGGTGCCGGCAAGACGACGCTCTTGAAGATGCTGACCGGCGAACTGGCACCAGACACGGGCACGACACGGCTCGGCACCAATCTGGAAATGGTTACGCTCGACCAGAAGCGCGAGAACCTGAACCTCAACGACACGCTGTCCTCGGTCCTGACCGGCGGGCGCGGCGATACGGTGGTGATCGGCGACGAGACCAAGCATGTCATGTCCTACATGAAGGACTTCCTGTTCTCGCCGGAACAGGCCCGTACACCGGTGGGTGTGCTGTCGGGTGGTGAACGCGCCCGCGCCATGCTCGCCCGGGCACTGGCCAACAAGTCGAACCTGATGGTGCTCGACGAGCCGACCAACGACCTGGACCTTGAAACGCTCGACCTGCTGCAGGAACTTCTGGCGGACTATCCCGGCACGGCCCTGATCGTCTCGCACGACCGCGATTTTCTCGACCGGGTGGCAACTTCCGTGATCGTTTCGGAAGGCGACGGCCTTTGGCGTGAATATGCCGGTGGCTACACCGACATGCTGGCACAGCGCGGCGAAGGCGTGACCGCTCGCAAGGCCGACAAGGCAGCGCCCGTGAAGAAGGAAAAGCCTTCCGCTCCAGAGGCTTCGCCGCAAAAGCCTCAGGCAAAATCAAAACTGAGCTTCACCCAGCAGCATCTTCTGAAAACCCTGCCGGACACGATCGAGAAACTTGAAGCGCGTCTCGAAACGCTTCAGGCGGAAATGAACGACCCGCAGCTCTACGTGAAGAACCCTGACAAATTTGCCAAGATTTCCCAGCAAATTACTGATCTCACGAACGAAAAGGATGCTGCGGAGGAGCAGTGGCTGGAGCTGGAAATGCTGAACGAGGCGGGTTAGGCAAGCTGTTCGGCACATCAACTTCAGAAATTGATTCAACTCTGGGACTGCCCTGCTCTGCACTCCGGCACCGCGATCACATGGTCTCGGGAGCACTGGGCGCCTCACCGGGCACATTGCACCAAATCGTGCCCTATGGCCCCCAGCCGGGACACCGTGTTCTGGCGGAACCTGCCGCCACCTGCCGCGTTTCCTTTTCGAGCAAGAAGGAGACGCACAGATGCACAAGGCGACCATTCTCAAGATCGATCAGGTCACTCACGATGTGAAACGCTTCCGTCTTGTCGAGCCTGAAGGGTTCGACTTCAAGGTCGGTGACGCGACAGAGATTGCGCTCGATGAAGACGGCTGGCGGGACGAGACTCGCCCCTTCACCATGACGTCCTTGCCCGAAGAGCGAACCCTCGAATTCACCATCAAGGGATATCCCGATCATGACGGGGTTACGGAGCGCCTTCACAAGCTGAAGGAGGGCGACCACGTGCTGATCGCCGATCCGTTCAAGACCTTCCGCTATGACGAGCCGGGCGTGTTCATTGCCGGCGGCGCCGGCATCACGCCGTTCCTTGCGATATTCCGGGACCTGGAGAAGAAGGGAAAGCTGAACGGCAACCAGCTGATCTTTGCCAACAAGACCTCGGAGGACATTATCTACCGCACGGAACTTGAGGCTATGGACGGCCTGAAGATCGATCACGTTCTGTCAGACGAAGACACGGCCGGCAGCCACCACGGCATGATCGACGCGGACATGATCAAGGAATTCGTGCCTGATCTGGACCGCCGCTTCTACCTTTGCGGACCGCCACCCATGATGGAGGCGGTTCAGGAAGTGCTCGAGGAACTTGGCGTCAAGGCGGACTCCGTGGAGTTCAGCGACTAACGCAGGCGTGGGGGTCTGCTTCCTCAGCTGAGCAACCCTGGCGACTGGCAAACCAGGCAAAGCCCAGCGGAGACCCGAGCCTCGGGCCTCCGCCGCCTGTACTGCGGAGCAAATCGCTTCCCCTCACCGCAAATCCTTGAAGAACACGGTTGTCGCGTCCAGATGGCCGTGGCTGTTATAGGCGTAGTCCGGAATGACGCCGACCTTCTGGTATCCGCAAGTCGGGTAGAGCTTTTCCGCCCGATCTCCGGTGACGGTATCCAGCACCAGCATCCAGCGGTTCTCGGAACGGGCAAGGCCATCGATGGCCGACATGAGCTTTCTGGCAAGTCCCTTGCGCCGATGATCCGGATGAACCATCAGCTTGGCGACGTCCGCCCGATGGGGCTGGTTGTCGGCTCCTGCCTTCACAAGCATCACCACGCCCGCAATGTCCGCCCCTTGGCGCGCGGCAAGCAGAAATGCCTCCCCACTTTCGATGGCGGGCAACTTGCTCGCCCAGAAGGCTTCCGCCTTGTCCTGCGGCATCGGCAACAGGAAGCCGATCCCGGCACCATCTTCGACGCATGCTTTCAGAAGCTGCCCCAGGGCGGGAAGCGACCTGCGCACCTCATCTGCGGACATCAGATCGACGGGAGCTTCAGGCGTGAACGGCGGGACTTGAAGAGGTCCGGTTTCGGTAACGGGAAGTGTCATGGCGTGATCACCGTCAGGAAATAGCGTGCCGGAACAGATCCAGACGCGTGGTAACTGTTGGGGGCGTTGAGATGGAACCGCAGGGCATCACCAGGCTCCAGATCGTAGGCATCCGGGCCGATGACCATCCGTAGGTTCCCCTCCAGAAGCACAAGTTGATGCTCCAGATCCGGAACCGGTGGAGCGGCATAGGCAACGGTGGCACCTGGGGGAATGCAACCTTCGATCATGGCCCCGCGATACCCGCTTGCTGCCGGCGTCAATGTGCGGCGGACATAGCCTGTCTCCGGGTCCGTCCAGACGGCCTGCGCGTCCCGGGGAACAAGGCGCTCGATCGTAGCGGAGGCCGCTCCGAATAGTTCGGCCATTGAGAGGCCGAATGCCGCCGCAAGTTTTCCGAGAACGCTTGCGGTCGGGCTGGTATCCCCGCGCTCGATCCGCGACAGGGTGGCCCGGCTGATACCGGTGCGTTCGGCCAGATCTTCCAGTGGCCAGTTTCTGGCCCGTCGCAGCTCGGTCAGCCGCCGGGCAAGATCTTGATCAAGGTTCGACATCAAAAAATCCCATAAATGAGAATTTTCTCATATATGGGATTCTTGATTTTAAAAAGCTCAAAGAATGAGCAGTGTCTGACGGTCGTTTAGTTTCACACCTTCGAGAACACCGCGCTGGCGTTCACACCGCCGAAACCAAAGCCATTGGTGAGGATGTGGTTGACATCACGAGCAATCGCCTTGCCGGGGATCATTTCAAACCGGCTCATGGCCTCGTCGGCCGCTTCCAGATTGCGGGAAGGCGGCAGCAGACCGCTCATCAGGGCCTTGACGCAGGCGATTGCCTCCACGGCTCCGGCAGCTCCCAGCAGGTGGCCGAACATCGACTTTGACGACGACACTGCGAGGTCCTTGCCACGGTTTTCGAAAAGCGTTGTCAGTGCAGCAATTTCTGCAGCATCGCCGACAGGTGTCGATGTGGAGTGCGCATTGACGTAACCGATTTCACCGGGCGAGAGATTGGCCGTCGACAAGGCCTGCCGCATTGCCCGTAGACCGCCCTCACCGTCCGGCGAAGACGCGGTAACGTGATAGGCGTCGGCACTGGTGCCGTAACCGGCCAACTCGGCCAGGATCGTCGCACCACGGGCGGTGGCATGGTCATGGTCTTCCAGGATCAGGATGCCAGCACCTTCGCCCATGATGAAGCCGTCACGGTCCTGGTCAAATGGCCGGGACGCATGGGCCGGATCGTCATTGCGTTTGGAGGACATGGCCTTCGCGGCACAGAACCCGGCGTAGGAAACCTTGTCGATACAGGCTTCTGACCCGCCTGCCACCATCACGTCGGCTTCTCCCGAACGGATAATACGGGCGGCATCGCCCAGGGCCTGAAGGCTGGCCGCACAGGCAGTCACCGGTGCGCCGATCGGCCCCTTGAGGCCATGTCGGATGGAGACCTGCCCGGCAGCCAGGTTGGCCAGGAACGATGGCACCAGAAAAGGCGACGCGCGGCGAGGGCCTTTTTCGTCCACCAGCCGCGTACCGGCGGTCATGGCCGGAAACCCGCCAACCCCGGTCGCGATGATCGTGCCTGTGCGTTCCTTGTCCCTGTCGGACTTCGGCTCCCAACCCGCATGGGCCAGCGCTTCCTGAACCGCCCCCATGGCAAAGTGGATGAACCGGTCAGAGCGGCGCTGTTCGCGCGGATCCATCACTGCATCGACATCAAAGCCATGCTCGTCTTCTGCTTTGGAAGGAACCTCGCCTGCAATCTGGCAAGCCAGCTCGCCTGCATCGAAGTGGGTGATCTGGCGGATGCCGTTGCTCCCGTCTTTCACCCGGTTCCAGAAGGCATCTACCCCGGTGCCCAGCGGGGAAACGATCCCCAGTCCCGTCACGACCACACGTCGCATGTCTTACCTCACATTGGTTTGCCAGCGCCCCCGCCCCGGCAGTTAAGATGTGTCGAGGCGGTTTGCCAGTCCGCCTGGAATGGAAATCCCTTTTGCCCGGCTATAGCTCCGAGAGTCGCTTCAGGGTGTCGATGGCACGCAGAAATTCATCGCTGCCGAGATGTCCCTTCACGTCTGCCTGGGCCTGCCGCCACAACGGGACGGCGGTATCAAGAAGCTCCACACCCTTCGGGGTCAGCCGATACTGTTTGCTGCGACCGTCCCGGACAGGTTGCGATGCGACCAGCCCCTTGCGCTCCAGAAGAGCGACATTGCGGACCAGCGTCGTACGTTCCATGGACAGCCGCTTGGCCAGTGCTGCCGTCGTCACGCCTTCGTATTTGCGGATCGAGACAAGAACGGAGAACTGACCGGCCGTCATGCCAACCTGCCGCGCCAGCTTGTCGTAGTGCCGGCTGACGGCACGTGCGGCCTTGCGCGCGTTGTCGAGAACGCAGAGCGAGAAATCGTCTTCTTCCATATGGGCTTTGTGTGCATATACACATCAAAAGTCAAGTCACAGTCGAACGATCCCCTGCCCGGGCAATTTGTCATCAGGATATTGCGTTTATTTGCAAAGGGGTTACGGTCAACAGCGGCAACCGGAGCGTGAGGAGGTCAAAATGACAGATGCTGTTCAGGCCGTAGAGAATATGAGAAGAAAAATCCAGGACAACTGGGGCTGGTTTCTGGCGCTCGGCGTTGCGCTGGTCATAGGTGGTATCATCCTGATCGCCGCTCCATTGGCAACGTCGGTTGCCGTGACGATCCTGATCGCGGCTGTGCTATTCGTCGGCGGCCTGGTTCAGATCTACAATTCCTTCAAGACCCATGGTACCGCCAGTTTCCTCTGGAACCTGATCACCGGCATTATCGCCGTCATCGGCGGGATCGTGATTTATGTGAACCCGCTCGCGGGAACCATCGCGCTGACACTGGTGATTGCCGCCATCTTCGTGGCGCAGGGCATCAGCCAGATCCTGCTGGCTTTCAAACTGAAGCCGCATGACGGCTGGGTCTGGGTGCTGATCGCAGGGCTCGTATCCCTTGTGGCCGGTGCCATGATCTGGCTGGAACTGCCGAGCTCGGCCGCCTGGGCGCTTGGCCTTCTGGCCGGCATTTCCGTGCTGATCAACGGCTGGAGCTACATCGCCATTGCCCTTGCAGCCAAGGCATCCAAGAACTGAACCTGAAATTATTCGAGATGACTGGCACCCGGCAGAATTTCATTTGCCGGGTGCTTTTTTTGATGTAGCTTTTTTCAGGTTCAACAGCAGGCATCGCCTGCGTTCAGGCTGTTCCGTGGATGGTTTCTGTTCTCGGCCGCAATGGCGGCAATCCGCATAACAAGGCCTATTGGTGGTGGCCGCCCCCCGCCGACCATTGATGTTTGCCGGCTCTTGCCGGCGTCTTTACTCTCCAAGACATCAACGGATTTTCGAAATGACGAACGTGACCTTGCGCGGTGAAGACCGCATGCTTTCTGTCGCCTGGACCGATGGCACCAACACCGACTTTCCCTTCATCTGGCTTCGCGACAACTGCCCGAGCGGGTTTCATCCGCAAACGCAGGAACGCCAGTTCGACCTGACCGGCATTGCGATGGATATTTCCATCGCGAAGGCCGAACAGGATGCGGATGAAATTATTCTTACCTGGTCCGGCGACGGCCATGTCAGCCGCTACAGGGCCGACTGGCTGTTCGATCACCGGCCTGGGGTCGGACTTGCCGATCCAGCCGAGATCGAACCTGAGCTGTGGCGCGCTAATCTTGCCCCGGAAAGCCTTCCGCGAGCGGCAGCGGCCGACTTGATGGTCAACGACGATCTCCTTTTCGCTTTCCTGATCGAAGCCAAGAAAACCGGCCTTGCGCTTGTCGACGGCATGGCTGACGACGTGGAGGCAGGTATCGATGTCGCCCGCAGGATCGGATTTCTTCGGGAGACCAATTTCGGCACGACGTTTGAGGTCATTTCCAAGCCGAACCCGAACAACCTGGCCTATACGTCCCATGCCCTTCCTTTGCATACGGACCTGGCCAATCAGGAACTGCCACCAGGCTTCCAGTTTCTGCATTGTCTTGCCAATGAAGCAGAAGGTGGCGGCTCGACCTTTTGTGACGGCTTCGCGATTGCAGACGATCTTGCCCGGCTCGATCCGGAGGCCTTCCGGCTCCTTGCCGAGACGCCGGTGCCCTTTCGCTTTCACGACGAGGACTACGACATCCGCCGCCATCACACGGTGATCGAACTCGATCTGTTCGCACGCGTGCAGGAGCTCCATTTCAATGCCCATCTTGCCGGGATCTTCGATCTGCCGGCTGATCGAATGGAAGCTTATTACGGGGCGTATCGCACCTTGATGCAGATGACCCGATCAAGGAATTACGTCATCACCACACGGCTGAAGGGCGGAGAGATGGTTATCTTCGACAATCGGCGGGTCCTGCATGGTCGAGCCGCTTTCGACCCCAGCACCGGGTTCCGCCATCTGCGCGGCTGCTATGTCGACCGCGGCGAATTCGACAGCCGCATACGAGTCCTCAGCCGAAAAAGGAATTAAGGATCTCACAGGCAAGAGCGCCCGAACCTGTCCGGGCGCTCTCCAGTTCTTTACACCTTCCGGTGCTTTTCACACCGATGATCAGCGAGGCTCCCTGGCAAGACCCTTGCCGAGGATGGGGCCGGTCGGCAACCCTGTTGGAGAGCCTCCCGGCTGTTCGAAGGTGATTTCATAAAGCTGGTCAGGCTTGGGAACCGGCAACCCGGCAGCTTGCAGGATCGTTTGTTTGGGCTCATCGAAGATGCCCAGGGAAACCGGCGGCCCATCCGGATCCGGTTTGGTCCAGAGCTGAAGGATCGTTCCTGCCGGAACATCGGTCTGCCCCAGAAGCGTGACCTGGGTCGCGTTGTTCTCAGCCCCTTCGATCATCGCAACAGGCTGCCCGGCATCGTTGACAAGCACGGCAATCACCTGCGGTTCAACTGTCGTCATCAGGTTCCAGACAAGCGCGATGGCAAGTACGAGGCTCGCTGCCAAGCTGGATGCCGCCGTCCACATCAGTGGTCTGCTACGCTTTTCTCTCTCGGATTTGAGATCCACCGGCGCTTCAACACGACTGTCTTTCGTCTCGGGAGCGGCCATACTCTCTTCCACCGCGTCCAGACGCCTTTCAACGCGATGCCAAAGGCTCTCCGGCACGGCTTCACGGGGCGTCGCGGCGTCCAGAGCGGCAAACCGCTGACGGGCAAGTTCCACGAGAACGGCCAATTCCGGCTCCTTCATCAGGCGATCTTCCACTTCGCGCTGTTCTTCTGGGTCGCACAGGCCAATGACGAATTCGTCGGCAAGTTCAGCAAGATTTCGGCGAGCCGTTCTCATGACATGCACTCCCGCAAGGAAGTCAGGCCACGGCGCACCCACGCCTTTACCGTTCCAAGAGGGGCCGACAGCCGGCCGGCAATTTCACCGTGGGTGTAGCCCCAGATATAGGACATCAGCACGGCACTGCGCTTTTCCGTTTCCAGTCGTCCGAGACAACGGCGCAACTCGCTGTCATGGCCCAGCATTTCCCACGCCTCGTTCAGTTCGCTGCCGTCGATCTGGCGTTCCAGCTTGTCGTCATCGGTTGCCGCTTCCCGGGCCCCGTCACGAAGCATGTTCAAGGTCCTGTTCCGCAGAACGGCGAAGATCCACGCGCGTCCGGATCCCTTCGCAGGATCAAACTGGGAAGCCTTGCGCCAGATCAGGACCAACGCATCCTGGAGGGCATCTTCAGCAAGGTCCTGCCGGCGCAACATGCGCTTGGCAATGCCCAGCATCTTGGGGCCTTCCAGTTCCAGGATCTGTCGCAGGGCCTGCCGGTCCTTGCGTGCACAGGCGGCCAGTAGGGCCGCGTGATCCACTTCGCTTACGCTTTCCGGCATATCCAGCACGTTGGTCTCACTTGTTCAATCTCACCAGGGCTCCTGACTGCTACGCATCAGAAGCGTTGCCGGACCAGTCGTACCGGTAAGGGACCGGAGCAGCCTGGGGTGGGTGGTCCAGGCTGCTCCGGCAATCGGCTTTGCGAACCAGGTGGGAAGGGGCCGCAAAGCCCAGAGCATCCTTGTTCATTCAGCGGGCTGAAGATGCTCTGTCAGTATGTGTTTTGGATGGGGCTTACATCGCGGTCATGAACGTGATGTCGCGCAGCGGCCATTCCAGGCCACCCAGTTCCCAGCTGTCGGTCACCTTGCCGGTTTCCAGCGAAACGGTGTGCAGCCACGTGCCGGTTGCCAGCCAGGCCTTGTTGTTGCCTTCCGCGTCGGTGGCAACATCAAAGGCATAGGTTTCGGCAGCGTCCACACCCAGTTTGCCAACGGCCGCAAGGGTGCCATCGTTCGGCGAAGTCTGACGGATGACGGCACCAATGGTCGCGTCGATGTCATACATCGCAGTCGTTTCCGGCTGGCCATAGGAGTTGATGTAGGCGGCTGCAACGATGTTCGGCGCCTCACCCGCATGCATGTCCTTTTCCTCAAAGGCCAGGCTGCCGTCGACGGTCACCTTGCCGCTTTCGATATCAACCCGGTGGTTGGTCACACCGGTCATGAAGCGCAACTTGTTGGCCTTGGGGTTGAAGTCGACGATGACAGGCTGCCCGTCTTTCAGCGGCAGCATCTTGTCCATCTTGGAAATCACCGTTGCCGCACCGGTCTTCGGATCAATCTCGACGATTTCGTGAGCGCCACTGACGCCGATCAGCTGCCCCGTCGCCGGCCGCAGGTCAATGCCGAGCAGGCTGTCGACACCGGAAACTTCCATCGTGTCGGTGACCTTTCCGGAATTGCTGTCGATCACCACCAGGGTCTTTTCACCGGCAAGACCGATCGCAGGGGTCGCGTGAGCAGCGCCAGCGGCAAGAACAAGGGCGGATGCTGTCAGAAGGCTACGTGCAATAAGGGGCATTTCAGATCTCCGTCTTTCAAAGGCAGGAGGCATCGGATTGGCCTCACTTCCCGGAAACACGGCAGATCGAAATTTGGATGCAGCAGAGGGAAATCTTTTTTGGAATTTTTCAGAAATTGGCGATCAGAAGAAATATAAGTATCTGAATTTATTGAATTTAAAAGAGAAACCTCTCATCACAAAAAATTCCTGGCTTGCAGCCAAAACAGGAAAACGTGCCTCATCCGCCTTCGAAAATGCGTGTCTTTTCTTCTTCGGACAGCACTTTCCATTTGCCCTCTTCGAGACCTTCCAGACCGAGGCCGCCGATGTGGCTGCGGGTCAAGTCGGTGACATGATTGCCCGTTGCCGCAAACATGCGGCGTACCTGGTGATACCGGCCTTCATGCAGGGTCAGCCGGGCATGGGTTTCATCCAGAACCTGAAGCTCCGCCGGCTTCAGCGGCTTGTCTTCACTTTCCAGCATCATGTCGCCGGAGGCAAACAGCGCGCCTTCGTCGCCCTTCATCGGGCGGTCGAGCGTCACTTCGTAGATCTTGGGAACTTCGGACTTCGGCGAGATGACGCGATGCAGGAATGTGCCGTCGTCGGTAAACAGCAAGGCACCGGACGTTTCCTTGTCCAGCCGACCGATGGTGGACAGAACCGGCTTGCGCATGCGGAAGCGGTCCGGCAAGAGGTCATAGACCAGCCGGCCCTGATCCTTGATGGAGCAGGTGTAGCCAAGCGGCTTGTTCATCAGGATCACCACCCCGTGTGCGGGGTCGAGCGGCTCATCGTCGAAGAGGATGTCCTCGTGAGCGGTCTTGGCATCCGCCTTCAAACGGCTGCCCTCGCGGTCTGTGAGCCACCCGTTGCGGATGGCGACCTGCATTTCCTTCCGGCTGCCATAGCCGAGATTGGCGAGGAGTTTTACAAGACGCATCTTACCGACCTCCCTTGGCTTTGACGGCCCGGATTACCTTGTAGCCACCTTCGTCGGCGAGCTGTCTCACATCGGCGAAGACTTCGCCCAGCGTGTGCTCGTAGGGAAGATGCCGGTTCGCGACCATGAAGAATTCACCACCCGGCCGCAGTCCGCGGGCAGCGGCGCGAATGAAGCCCTGACCGACGTCGGCGCGGTCGGCCTTGCCGGCCTGGTGGAACGGCGGGTTGGAGACGATGAAGTCGTAAGGCCCTTCGATGCCCTGGGTCACATCCGACCAGATGCCGTTCATCGTTCTGAGGCCCTTGAAGGCAGCCAGGTTCTGTTCGGCCAGATCCAGCGCACGCTTTTCCGCCTCGTAGAGATCCATCGAAGTGACCTTCGGAGCCTTCTCGAAAACGGCACGGGTCAGATAACCGAAGCCCGCTCCAAGATCAGCGCCTCTGCCCTTCAGCGTTGCCGGCACAAGGTCTGCCAGAAGTCTGGAGGCCGGGTCGATCCTGTCCCAGGCGAAGATGCCCGGCCGGCTGACGAATGTGCCGTCAAGCACGGTCCGCGGCGCATCCAGTACCAGCCATTCGGCGAGAAGCGCGGTGTTCAGGCTGTCATCGGAAACTTCACTCCAGACAACCCGGCACTTGTTCTTGGTCATTTTCTCGGCGCTGCCCAGAAGCTCCTGAAGATCGCTTTCCAGCGTCTTGGCACCTTCGGTGTTGGGCGCGCAGGCAATCACGGTTCCACCCGGCCGTGTCTTTGAAACCGCACGGGCAAGCTGTGCCCTTGCTTCCTGCCGTTGACGACCAGGAAGAACGAGAACAGCGTCGAAGCTGTTGTCTTCCGTCTCCGCGTCTACCTTCAGCCCTGCCTTTTGCAGCGCATCCCGATCTGGTGCGAAACTCTGTTCGCAAACAAGATCTACGTCCGCAAGCGCTGCAAGCGGACGCCCTGTCCTTGCGCGCAGGAACAGGACGCGGCTCTTGTCGGCAAGCTCGACAGCCCCGGTTTCAAGAGGCAAGACGAGTGTATCGAGCGCGGGATCGGACATGGCGGTCTTTCAGACGGGTTTCAGCTGACGCGCTCATACCGCCAGAATGGCCGAAGGTCAAAAGATCGCATCAGACCGGAAAGCTTTTCCATCCACCAGCAGGTTTACGGGCAGCGACCGACCGTCTTCGGTCAACGAGATTTCAAGAAGAATGCGCGATGTGTCCATGCGTTCGATTTCAAGTCCCTCGCCCTCGGGCAGGAAGAAGGCATCGATACCGTAGTCCACCCGTATTTCGTCACCAAGAACGGAGCGAACGGTACCGGCGATCGCCAGATCACCGGCGTCAGCTCTTTCCTTCGCAATCAGGACCGGCACGGCAGCGCCCGTTCCTTCTGACTTCAGACCGACGAAGATGCTGTCTCCCGACTGGACCTTGTCAGTTCCGGGCACCGTCCTGGAAATGGTACCGATCGCAAGATTGATCACCACATAGTCGCCACGGAGCAGGTCTCTCGGGTCAACCGGCACCACGGCAAGCGAAACAGCGCTTCCGCTGTGTTGCACGTCCAGCCGGTCGAACAACGGGATTGAGATGAGGCCAAGCTGGATCAGGGCCAGAAGTCCCCAAAGCAGCCATGGGGCGCGGGACTGCGGTTTTGAAACGGGAGTTGCAGTTGCCGTGGTCATTCCTGAACCTCCCCGGTGACGTCACCTTGTTCCGGCGTCCGGCCACCGCGCCTCATCAGACGCGCCAGCCAAAGGGCCATTCCCAGCAGCAGAACTCCCGCCACCAGGAAGAACAGCGACTGCCCCAGCAAACTGCCGATGGTGACCTGAAGCAGCCAGAGCGCGACCGCAGTCAGGCCGAAATAGGCACAAAGCATCCAGAACCTGTTGTTATACCATGTCCCCAGCGCGCACAGACCGATCAGTGCCGCCAGAACAAAGGCTGCCAGAACGAGAACGTTGGCTGTCAGAACCGGCATCAGCACGGCCACGAGCGCCAGGCCGGTTGCCCCGAAGAGCGCCCCCGACTTCACAGTCTTGTAGGATAGCAGCAGGCCTGTCACCAGGAGAGCCAGAGCGACGGCCAACGGCACCATGGCAGGGAGTGTTGCAAGGCCGCCCAAGGACGGTTCATCCGCAACCTCGGGAACAAACACGAGCGCCAGGACGACCAGCACCGACAAGACCAGAATACCGACATCCTGAAGGGACCTTGCCATCAGCCAATGCCCATGACTGCGCGTCGGCCGGTCGCTTGACCACTTCACGAAAAGATCGGCAACGGGATCGAGCAACATCATCGCGGCCGCCATACCACCGGTTCCGGCTAGGAACATTGCAGTGATGAAATCATCGCTGGAGCTCATCAGTTCCGCTGTTTCGCCAAACCAGCGGCCATAGGTTACCCAGAGCAGCGAAATCGCGGCCCAGCGTGAAAGCCGTGCGGGATGGATGACCGGATGTGCAAACACCGCGACAAGAAGGAGAAGCCCGATCAGATCTTCCATCAGCGGTGCCGAACCGAATTCGGACCGCATGATCTGCCAGGTTATGGCAGCACCGGCAGCGACGATCAGGGATGTTTTCGAACCGGTGAGCCACGCGGCAGCCAATGCACCGAGACAGACAAGGAAAGCACCACCGGGCCAGTCGGCAGGCAAGTGGAAGATCTGTCCGACCAGCGCCATGCCACCGAGAAAAACCAGCGTTGCAAAGCCAGTGGCAAGATCCGCGATACCCTTGCGCCCTCTTGTAGCGGCAAAGGCCGCAAGACCGTTGCTCGCAACGACAAGCAGTGCAATGCCGACGAGCTTCACGGACTTCGGGATAGCTCCCCAGTTTGCCGCAATGAACGCCAGCAGCGCCAAAGCCACGCAGACCATTCCAATTCCGGCAAGGGCCATGGGCAGGCGTGAACGACCGTCGTCCTGATCCTGCTCCTTCAATATGGCCGTTGCACCGGCAGAACTCACCCAGCCCTTCTCGACCCAAAGTTCCAGGTCGTCCTTCAAGCGTTTCTTATAGGCCCAGTCGAACATGCGGCTCCGCCAGTTTTCTCTTCATTTTTCTCTCGCAGCAGGGTTTTCCCTCACCCAGGTACACGGGTTTCCGAACCGCGAGCGGCTCTGCTTCGGACAAGAAGTAGGCATTCGGGTGGCGAATAGGAAGTTTGTCTTTCGCCATCACGCTGGAGCGTAGCGAAAAATGCAATAAAAACAGAGTTCGAAATTCGGCAGCTCAAATTCCTGCCGGAAGCAGCGTTCCGGCACTTGTGAGCAGCACCGATCTTGCTATGCTTAACGCACAAATCCGGCGGTCGGACATCGGCGCCACCTGTGCCGGATTGCCGGAAACATGTCTTAGCCTGCTAAGCGAAACACCGTTTCAGATCAGAGCCAAACTCCAAAAATAATTCCAGGGGGGCTCTGTGGGGGCGTCCGAGAGGCCCGGACGCCCCCTATTATTATTCAGCCGGTTCTTGCGGTTTTTTCGCACTGCTGCGTGATTTGCGTGGAGCCGTCGTCTTACGCGCCGCTGCCTTTCGCGTTGCAGTCTTGCGAGGAGACGATTTGCTCGGCACTGCCGCAGCCGAAGCCGCCTTAACGGGAGCTGTCCGCGTTGGCGCCGACTTCGCAGGGGCCTTGCTCGCCGCCTCTTCCTGTGCCGCTCGGGCGTCTTCCTTACCCGGCTCGACGACTACATCGGTCGCGGCAAGGGGATCTTCCGTGATGTCTCCCGAAACAGGCGGCAGGCCCAGCACCTTGTGGAACTGCTGCAGCGTTTCCAGTGTATGCGGCGTCATTTCGTCTATTGCACCGGGAATGAACCGCACAACCTTGGCCGCGAGTTCCCGCTCTTCCGGGGTTTTCAGAAGCTTTGGCAAGGTTTCGATTGCCAGTTCGGGGGCAAATTCGACTATCAGCGTCTGTTCCTGAAGAATGAAACTGCGTTCGTCCGCATTGAGCGATTTGAACGGTTTGTCCTGTGTCAGGACACGGGCCGAGCGTTCCAGACGGTCGCGGCGAACATTTCCCCGGCTGTCGGCAAGCAGGATCAGCATACGGATCACCGCTTCGCAGAAACCACCTTCCTCGATATGCATCAGGGCTGCCTGGACCGGCGGCAAGCTGCGCAACTCGTCCTTGCGCTTCAGCGTCCGGCCCGGTTGCTTGGTCCGGCCGAACCAGCGCATGTAGGGCGTGCCCCAGATGGAATAGAAGAGGTTCTCGTAGGCTGTGTCGCGCAAATCCCGGAAAAGATCCATGGACTGCTCGATCAGGGCTGCATTGACCTTTTCCAGTTCGACAAACGGATTGCCTGCAGCGGCCGGAGACCTTTCGTTCCTTGCACGTTCGGCAATGCCGGGCAACCAGCCGAGAGCCGGATTGAGGCTGGAGAACAGCGCACGCTGCATTCTGAGCGGATGGCTCTTGCGACGCAGATCCGCGCTCTGCTCGGTGACGAAAGCCTGGACGAAAGGCCGTACGCAGACATCGTAGAATTCGGCCTGCTGCTCGGATGCACGGGCAACAGCGGCAAAGGGTATTTCATCGTCCCGGCCATCATCGATCTTCGTCAGGTCTTCCATCTTGCGCTCATGGAAGCTGACCGTGAATTCCCGCTCCAGCAGCGGGCCTTCATAGTCGTCGATGGTCATTTCGTAGAGGCCTGGTGCCAGCGCCTCGATTGTCTTCAGTGTCGAGGTGACTTCCGTGTGCTCCTTCTTCGCAATCTTGGAGGACACGAAAATGCCGAGATGGCCGACCTGTTCGTGGATCATATAGATGATCCGTTGGCCACGAATGGCGATTTCCCGCTCATCCGTGTAGGTGTCGATGATCCAGTTGAGGGCCTGCTGCGGCGGTGTGATGTTGTCGCCATAGCTGGCGAAAACGATGATCGGCGCACGAATATGCTTGATGTCGACGTTTCGGCCAGGCTCGAGCTGTGCCTCGTTCTTGGAAAGACGGTTGCCGACGAAGAGCTGCTCGACAATCCACTTCATCTCCGCTTCGTTCAGCAGGAAATACCCGCCCCACCAGCGTTCGAACTCCAGGAAACGCTTTGGCTCGGTGTCGACCTTGGCATAGAGATCGTAGTACTTGCCGAAGTAGTTCCGGGCCGGATTGAGCAGTTCGAAGTTCTGCACGATGTCGGCGCCATCGAAGATGCCGTGACCAAGGTCGGAGTAATACATCGCGTTCCAGGTCCCACCCAGGACGCCGGCATTGTAGCGCATCGGGTTTTCACCGACCCGGCCGGACCATGTGGACACAGGCGCCCCATTGAGGATGACCGGCCCGGTCAGATCCGGGTTCATGGCAGCCAGCAGCAGCGTCGCCCAACCACCCTGGCAATTCCCGGTCACCACCGGGTTCGGAGCTTCGGGGTGAAGCTCCATGACCTTGCGCACGAAGGCCGCCTCGGTATGGGTCACGTCCGCCAGTGTCTGGCCTTTCTCCGGCATCCGCTTGAAGGCAACGAAGTAGACCGGGTGACCGTCATGCAGGGCAACGCCCACCTGACTGTCCGGCTTGAAACCGCCGATCCCGGCTCCGTGTCCGGCCCGTGGATCGATGATGATATAGGGCCGTTTCCAGGGTTTCGGATCACGGCACGGCAGATCTGCGGGCGGAATGATTTTCAGCAACATGTAACAGCTGGGGCGCGGCAGATCGGCACCGTCCAGAACCACTTCATAATCATAGATCAGGACAGGTGGACAGCCGGCCTCTTCGTGATCCAGGAAGATGTCACCGCGCTGACGAAGCGTGTCCATTGTGAGGACCATGCGCTGGGCCGCATCCTTCCAGTAGTCTTCCCAGGCCTCGTATAGAGACCCTTTTTCCTGTGCACCGCCCATGGCTTCCACGGCTTTGCCGAACTCGGAAATATTCGACTGCCAACGGGTCTTGTGATCGTCCGAGATCCGGGTCAGGTGCTTGGTCAGTCCCCTGCCCATCAGTTCCGCCAGGTTGGACAGCTCCGTCGCCTGGGCCTGCAGTGCCGTAAAACGCTCCGAAGGGCCCCAGGCGGTGGCATCATGCAGCGATTCCAGAAATTCGTTCTGGCCTTTTTCAAGCGCGTCAAAAATGTCCTTCATCAGGACCTCCTATCCAAGAATGCTGTAGCCACCGTCGATCGGGTGCACGGCCCCGGTGACGTTGAACGCCTCCCGGCTGGCAAGAAAGGCGGCATAGGCCCCGACATCGTCGATCGTGGCCAGTTGGTGTGTCGGCGCGCGTTCAGCCGCGTCGTTCAGTAATGCGTCGAATTCGGCAATGCCCGATGCGGCACGGGTCTTGAGCGGACCTGGCGACAGCGCATGGACCGAGATCCCCTTCGATCCGAGCTCGGCTGCCGCGTAGCGGGTGGCCGCTTCCAGCGCGGCCTTGACCGGGCCCATGACGCCATAGTTCTCGACGACCTTCTGCGCGCCCATGAAAGATACTGTCATGCAGGTACCGCCATGGGGCATGAGCGGCTCGGCCCTTTTGATAAGCCGCAGGAAGGAGTGGACGGAAACGTCCATGGCCAGCGAAAAGCCGTCCGCGGAACAATCGATCACACGACCATGCAGGTCTTCCTTTTTGGAGAAGGCGATGGAATGGAGCAAAGTGTCGAGACGGCCCCATTTGGCCTCAATCTCGGAAAACAGCGCGTCCATCTGCTCGGTATTACGCACGTCGAGCGGGGCAATGATTTCGGCATCGAGCTGTTCGGCCAGAGGCCGCACGTAGGCTTCGGCCCGCTCATTCAGATAAGTGATCGCCAGATCTGCTCCCTGCGTACGGAAGGCCTTGGCGCAGCCATAGGCGATGGACTGATCGTTGGCGACCCCGACAACAAGGGCCTTGTGGCCCGTCAAATCAAACATATGCGCACAGCTCCCGAAACCTTGGGCGGCCAGGACGGAGGGAAACCGGCCGACCACCACACTTCGCTGTCTCAAGCGCAACCTGAAACTGCTTCGCAGTGCAACATAAACCTTGTGACGGAACAATGACCTTTTCGAGGAGATAAGGGTTAGTGCTGATGAAAATGATCTGCTGCAGCGCTAAATCAGCACCGGACGGAAAGCCCGCCCAAAGAAAACGGCGCCCCGGGAAACCCCGGGGCGCCGCCATCTGTCTCAAATTGCAGATACCGTCCTTAGATCAGGTCGAACCGGTCTGCGTTCATGACCTTGGTCCAGGCTTCAACGAAGTCCTTCACGAACTTCTCGTTGTTGTCGTCCTGAGCGTAGACTTCCGCATAGGCCCGCAGGATGGAATTGGAGCCGAAGACCAGGTCTGCGCTGGTTGCGGTCCACTTCAACGTGCCCAGCTGACGGTCGCGCACTTCGTAGGTACCGTCAGCAACCGGATGCCAGCTGTTGGCCATGTCGGTCAGGTTGACGAAGAAGTCCGTGGTCAGGGCACCTTCACGGTCGGTGAAGACACCATGCTTGGAACCACCGTAGTTGGTGCCCAGCACGCGCAGGCCACCCACTAGGACAGTCATTTCACGCGCGGTCAGGCCCAAGAGCTGTGCACGGTCGAGCATCATCTCTTCCGGGCTGACAACGTATTTCTTCTTCTGCCAGTTGCGGAAGCCGTCAGCGAGCGGCTCCAGAACTTCAAAGGACTCTGCATCCGTCTGTTCGGCGGTTGCGTCACCACGGCCCGGAGCGAACGGAACAGAGACGTTGAAGCCACCTGCCTTGATTGCCTGTTCCACACCGAGATTGCCGGCCAGAACGATTACATCGGCAACCGAAGCACCGGTTTCGGCAGCAATCGGCTCGAGCTTGGCCAGAACCTTGGCGAGACGTGCCGGTTCATTGCCTTCCCAGTCCTTCTGTGGCGCAAGGCGGATGCGCGCCCCATTGGCGCCGCCGCGCTTGTCGGACCCACGGAAGGTCCGGGCGCTGTCCCATGCGGTTGCGATCATCTCTGCAGCGGTCAAGCCACTGGCTGCGATTTTCGCTTTCACGGCGTCCACATCGTAGGAGGTGGAACCAGCCGGGATCGGGTCCTGCCAGATCAGGTCTTCAGCCGGAACGTCCGGACCAAGGTAGTTGACCTTCGGGCCCATGTCGCGGTGGGTCAGCTTGAACCAGGCGCGGGCAAAACAATCGCGGAAATAGGCTTCGTCAGCCATGAACTTCCGGCAGATCTCGTTGTAGACCGGGTCCATCTTCATGCCCATGTCGGCATCGGTCATCATCGGGTTCCGGCGGATCGACGGATCAGATGCATCAACCGGCTTCTTGTCTTCCGGCATGTTGACCGGTTCCCACTGCCAGGCACCAGCCGGGGACTTGCGCAGTTCCCAGTCGTAGTTGAACAGGTAATCGAAGTAGCCCATGTCAAACTGGATCGGGAATTGCGTCCAGGCACCTTCGATACCGGAGGTGAACGCATTGGAAGCCTTGCCACCCTGTTCGGTGTTCGCCCAGCCGAAGCCCTGCGACTCGACGCCGGCGGCTTCCGGCTCGACACCAATTCCTTCAGCAGACCGGTTGCCGTGGGCCTTGCCGACGGTGTGGCCGCCACAAGTCAATGCCGCGGTTTCCTCGTCGTTCATCGCCATGCGCTTGAAGGTTTCGCGAACATGCGCTGCGGTTCTGACCGGGTCCGGCTGGCCATTCACGCCTTCCGGGTTGACGTAGATCAGGCCCATGTGGATCGCCGCAAGCGGGTTCTCCAGGGAGGTCGCATCATCGGCGTTTTCAAAACGGTTCTCGACCGGTGCGAGCCATTCCTTTTCCGAGCCCCAGTAGACATCGGTTTCCGGACCCCAGATGTCTTCGCGGCCGAAACCGAAACCGAAGGTTTTGAAACCCATGGATTCGTAAGCCATGTTACCGGCCAGAATGATCAGGTCGGCCCAGGAAAGCGCGTTGCCGTACTTCTTCTTGACGGGCCACAGCAGACGGCGGGCCTTGTCCAGGCTGGCGTTGTCGGGCCAGGAGTTCAGCGGAGCGAACCGGATATTGCCGGAGCCCGCGCCGCCGCGGCCGTCCTGCATGCGGTAGGAACCGGCGGAATGCCATGCCAGGCGGATCATCAGACCGCCGTAGTGACCCCAGTCAGCCGGCCACCAATCCTGGCTTTCGGTCATGAGCGCACGGACGTCGGCCTTGACTGCCTCGTGGTCGAGACCCTTCACGGCTTCACGGTAGTCGAAGTCGGGGTCCATCGGATTGGTGCGCGCACCGCGCTGGTGCAGGATGTCGAGGTTCAACGCATCCGGCCACCATTTCGTTACCGGCTTGTCCATCGCCGTGTTGCCGCCGTGCATTACAGGGCAACCGCCTGTCTTTTCCACCTTAGCGTCCATAACTCTCTCCACTGTCATCTGAAACGTTCGATTATTCGGGCCGCGTGAGACGCCCGTGATATCCGCAAGGCCCGTATGAGCCCGGGACAGATCGGTTTCCTCAAATCTCCCAAAATCTCCGCGCACAAAAATCAACCGGCATCGCAAGGGGTGTTTGCATGCCACCTGATCTCGTCTGTGCAGATTGACGCTAGCAAAGGCAATCGATCAGAGGAAGTTGAATTTTCTGATAAGTTCGATAAGTTATTCTTATGATCAATATCACCCTCAAACAGTTGCGCTATTTCGAGGCCCTCGCCCGGCACGGTCATTTCGGCAAGGCAGCCGAGGCCTGCGCCATTTCGCAGCCGGCGCTGTCCATGCAGATCAAGGAAATGGAGGAAGTGCTCGGCGCGAGCTTGTTCGAACGCGGGGCCAGACAAATCCGCCTGACACATTTTGGTGAAGTTGCCGCCGAGCGTGCCCGCGACATCCTGCGGGCCACCGAGGAGCTGGGTGACCTTGCCAGGGCATCACGCGAAAGGCTTGTCGGGCGGCTGCGCATCGGCGTCATTCCGACTGTCGCCCCCTATCTTCTGCCGAGCGTTGTCGGAGCATTGACCAGGAGCTATCCGGAGCTGGACATTCATGTACGCGAGACAGTGACGCCGAACCTGATCGACGAGCTGGACGAAGGCCGCCTCGACACGGCGATTGTGGCCTTGCCGGTTTCCGAAGGCACGCTTGCCGAAACGGCCCTTTTCAGCGAGCGCTTCGTGCTGGTGCGCTCGGCGCGGGAAGCCAACGCACCAATGCCGAGCGCCGACAGCCTGCGCGAGATGCGGTTGCTTTTGTTGGAGGAAGGCCATTGTTTTCGCGATCAGGCCCTGTCCTTCTGCAACCTGCAATCCGGTCCTCCGCGCGAAGTGCTGGACGCAAGTTCCCTTTCAACGCTGGTCCAGATGGTCAGTGCGGGGATGGGTGTCACCCTGATTCCGGAAATGGCCGTTCCCGTGGAGACCCGATCTGCATCGGTGGCAATCTCGCGTTTTGAAGCCCCCGAACCCACCCGGACAATCGGCATGGTCTGGCGTAGAAGGAGCCCGTTGGCAGGCCAGCTCACCGAGATCGCTGATATCGTCAGACGGTCAGCAGAAGGACTGGCGGCCTTGCGAGACCAGCCGGCTATCAGCTGATCTGCAACCTCGCGCCACGTGTTACGACTGCGTGGCGGCGTGCCGGAATGTCATGACGCCCAGCACTGCCATTGCGCCGGCAAGGCCAAGCAGGACGGCCCTTGCGTCGTCTCCAGCTGCGAAGATGGCGACGATGAGGCCAGCCAGCGGCTGCGACAGATTGTTGAGGCAGATGATCACACCGGTTGTCTTGCCGAATTCCTCCGGCGGTATGATCTCCTTTCGCAGAGTGCGTACATAGATGTTGAACATCTTGTCGAACCCGGCGATCAGCAGGAAACCTGCCGCATAGATCAGCGGATGGGCTCCAAGGCCTGTCAGCACGGCCCCCGCGCAGATCAACCCGTAAGCCGTAACGCCGAGGGTCTTCAGGCTGAGCGCAACATGTGCGGTCAGCGTCAGGACGGCAAGTGTCGCCAGGGCTCCGCCGACCTGAAGCCAGGCGTAGACCTGTTCGCTTTGGCTGAAGAAGCCCGTCATCATGGCGGCAGCCGTTGCCAGCGTCGCGCCAATGATCAGGTTGACGCCGGCGGCCTGCAGGATTGCCCGCGTCAGGCCCGGCAATGTCCAGACCAGCTTGAGCGCGTGATTGAGGTCCGCCACGGGATGGCGTGAAACACGCTTGCCTGGAGCGTCTTCCATTCGCGCCTGACCGGGCCAGAAGTAAAACGCAAGATCGGCCAACACAAACAGGACCGTTGCCAGCACGACCACTGCCTGCCAGGGCCAGAACGCCATGAGGTAGGCGGCGACCAACGGACCGAGCACGACGCCCATTTGCGAGGCGAGCTGTCCGTAACTCGCCACTTTTTCGAAACGCTGGTCGGAGAAGGCACGTACAAGCACCATTTCCAGCGCCAGCATTCCCTGCGTCGTGAAAATGCCGACGACGGCAGAAAGCCCGATCAGCCACCAGACTCCACCAAATGCGAGCTGACCTGCAATACCGACAATACAGGCCAGAGCCCGCAGGATGCGGCTGATACGCAGCAGCAGGATCGGCGAGAACCGGTCACACAGAATGCCTGCGACTGGAAATGTCAGATAGCGCGGCAAGGTTTCGAAGAAGAAGGCAAGGCCGGACCAGGCGACATCGCCGGTTATCTGGAAGATCACCAGCGGCACCAGAAACAGGAGGATCTGGTCGGCCAGAACCGTCAGGAACATGGACGCGAAAAAGGCGCGGTCGCGGACGAGCATTTGCAGCTTTCGAGGGAGCAAGTGTGGCGAGACAGATCACACCTAGCACTCAACACCCCTTATCTGCAAGTCGCCGCAACCGGCCAATTCAATCGATTTAAGAAATATCCGGGACGCTTCTTTTTCTGCGCCCCCTGTCAGAGCTTCCTTGCCACGACAAAGCGGCTGTAGGGTGCAGGATAGGTTCCTGTCTCGATGATTTCGAACCCTGCCGACCGGATGCTGTCTTCCAGTGTGTCGAAGGAAAAGAAACGGACAAAAGGTGCCTTGCCAACCAGTTGCATCACCTTGACGAGGGGAGCAAACAGCCACGCGCGCCTTTTCAGGCAAACGGTCTTGGAAATGTAAAGCCCACCCGGTTTCAGGAGATGATGAATGCGGGACAGGGTATCCTCGGCGTTTTCCACCAGATGCAGGAAGTTGTAGGCAAGGATGGCATCGTACCCGTTTTCCCCCGGCTCGACCTTGTCGCTGAAGACATCGGCAACGGCAAACTCCAACCCTTGCGGATGATCTTCGGTATCCGGCCCAACTTTCAATTTCGCCTGTGCAATCTCGATCATGCCGCTGGCGAAATCGGTCGCAAGATAAGACCTGACATTGCCGGCCAACAAAAGCGCCGTCGACCCTGTGCCGCAGCCCAGTTCCAGAACACTGTCCTGCGGCCCCAGATGTTCCGTCGTACGCTCCAGCGTCTTTTCGTAAGCTTCCTGGTTGCGGATTGGAGACGCAGCATATTTGCGCGCAGCCTTGCTCCAGAAACCGGCAGATGACGGCATTTCATTGGTCCATGTTGTCGCCATGGCGAATAGTCCATTTCTAACAGATAAGCGGGAACGGCAGTAACCGATCGTACCTGGTCCGACTGCAAATATGACGGCCGGCACACAGTTATCCGTGCTTCGAAACAGCTTCGAAGCACAGGCTGCTTGAAATTCCCGTACCCGCTATTTCTTCTTCTTGCGGCCGCCGCGCAGACCGATCTGATGAAGAATGTCGCGGCCGATATCGCGGCCGCCAGTGGGTGAAGCCAGGAACTCCAGAACCGAAAGAACGATGTTTGCCAATTGGATCATCAAAGATGACGGGCTCATTGGCGTCTCCTTTCGACAAGAAATCTACTTGCTTCAGAAATGAATGAGAATTGCCGAATTCTGGCTAGTTGATATACATATTTGCATGAACTGGCAGACCATCACATTCGACTGGAACCAGGCCCGTGCGTTCCTGGTAACGGCAGAGGAAGGGTCTCTCTCCGCAGCTGCCCGGGCACTCGGACTGACCCAACCCACGCTCAGCCGGCAGGTGGCAGCGCTTGAGCAGACACTTGGCGTGACACTGTTCGAGCGTGTGTCGAAGAGCCTGATCCTCACGGAAGCCGGGATCGAACTGGCTGATCATGTGCGCGCCATGGGCGACGCGGCCAGCCGGATATCCCTTGCGGCATCCGGCAAATCACAGCAAGTCGAAGGACTGGTCACCGTTTCCACGACGGATCTGATGGCAGCTCATCTCTTGCCCGATATTTTGCGTGAGCTGCGCAAAAAGGCACCGGGCGTCGAAGTGAAAGTGCTTTGTGCCAACAGCCTGAGCGACTTGCGCCGACGCGAAGCCGATATTGCCATTCGACATGTCGAACCGGACCATCCAGACCTTTATGCCCGCAAGCTGCGCGCGGCCCCGGCCCGCATCTTCGGCGCCAGATCACTGGTTGAACAATTCGGCCGCCCCCTGACGAGGGACGATGCGCCAGATCTCGATTTTATCGGCTTCGACAACAACGAAGAGCTGGTCGGCTACCTGCGCGCCTTCGGTCTGAAGGTGACCGAGGCCAATATTCGCCTTGGCTCCCCCAGCGGTGTGGTCGCCTGGGAATTCGTCCGCCAGGGCCTCGGTCTGGCCATCATGGCGGATGAAATCGCTGCACGATTCCCCGAGATCGTTCCCGCCTTTTCCGATATCGAACCGGTTTCGTTTCCAATCTGGCTGGTCACCCACCGCGAACTTCACACCAGCCAGAGGATCCGCGTAGTGTTCGATCATCTGGCGGAAGGTTTGCTGAAGGCCAAGCTCGCCAAGATATAGACGCCCGCTCCGGTCCCAGCCATGTGGCGCAGGTATCCGGTCATTTTTTAGCGACATCCAAAACCAGGCGTTGATCTGCCTGAACTCTTCTTTACGCGGCCTTCGCCCGGCAGAGGCAGCTTGCCCGGATCGGAATGTCCGCACGCGCGATGGCCTGGTCGAGCAGAAGCTTGACGTGCGGCAGCTCCACCTTCTCCGAGCGCCTTACCAGACATTCATGCAATCCGTGCAATGCCCAGACATTGCGTGGATGCTGGCTCGGGCGCGGCAGCTTGCCGTCCAATCCGAGATCCGCGCGGTAGACCGCCTCGGCTTCCTCATATTTGCCGGCTTCCATCAGGAGCGCGCCCAAGGCATGGCGCGTTGGCTGCGGCCAGGACCACGGCTCCTCGTATTGAAGCCCGTCGTCCAGGTCGACGGCAGTGCGAAGATGGGCAAGTCCTTCGTCCTTCCGTCCAGCCTTGAAGGCCACCTCTCCTTTCATCATTTCCTCTGCAACGGCGAGGACATCCCTTGCGGTGTTGTTGAAGAGCATCCGGCTATCGGGCACCTGCGCATAAGCCGCGGTGAAATCCGCCATGGCGGACTGGGCTTCGTCATGACGGCCGAGGTTGGCCAGGGCGATGGCCTTCGCGTAGTAGATCAACGCGTTGGTGGTGACATAGAGCTCCTTGTCCGCCGGCTGATCGAGCTCAAGGATTTCAGGCCACATTCCGAACCGGATGTAGACATGCGGTGCGGCGGCCACGAAGGTTTCGAACACGTCCGGATACGATCGAACAACTTCGTCGGGCACCTCGCCGCGCAATCGCTCGACAGCCTCCACCGCGGCGCCTTTCCTGCCAAGAAACATGGCGCCGTAGAATGCGAAATGCAGATTGTGGATCCGGTACAGCGCATAGAAATTCGCCGGACCAGCGTAAGCCTTGAACTTGTCGTCGACCTTGGCTGCTGCAAGATTTCGGTAGAGCACATTCTGATAGTCGCCGCACAAGACATCGATATGCGTTCCCATGTGTACAAGATGCCCGGCATCCGGAACCAGATCCTTCAGCCTGTCGCCATGGCGCAAAGCCCTTTCCGGGTGCGGCGACATTTCCATCAGGTGAATGTACATGTGCAAGAGCCCAGGATGATCCCAGGCGCCCGGCAACCTCTCAAATGCATGTTCCAGAACAGCCACGGCCTCGGTGGTGGAACCTTCAGGGTTCGGCACGCCCGTGTGGAAATCCCACAATTGCCAGGGCGTGCGGTTCATCAAGGCCTCTGCATAGATGCACGCGACATCCAGATCTTCCCTGTTGGCTTCGTAAACGGGTTTCATCGCTTCCGCGAAGCCATCGTTGAAGGGCTGATAGTCTTCGATTTCCGGATCTGTGGGATAACGCGACGCCAGGGCCTCGATCAGCGCACGCTCCACCGGCCTGGCCTCCTTCAGTGCCTTTGCGGTGGCCAGCGCTGCATGTGCTCGTGCCAGCGCAGGCCCCTTTTCCTCAGGCGTGAAGATTTCCCAGGCCTTGTTGTAATTCGGACCGATACCGTAAGCGATGCCCCAGTGAGCCAACGCACAGGCCGGGTCGGCCGCCACCGCCTTTTCGAAACAGACAATCGCCTCTTCGTGATTATAGGCAAATAGCCAGACCAGACCGCGGTCAAACCAGACTTGCGCTTCCGGTATTGACGTCACGACACGCGTATAGCGGCCGAGATCAAAATACTCTGACATGATACATCCCCCCTGATACGCGACACCAACCCGAGGATCGAGGCTGGCACGCCGAAAACGGCGGTTTCGAGCCGTCTTCCAGATGATAGGCATTGGTGCCCAGAGGGTAATTTGAAATTAAAAGTGACGTAAGGGCAACCGCAAAAGCGCTTCAAGTTTGCTCAGGCGCCGTGCAGACCAATTCACACGAGCCAGTTTTGATCCTGAGCAGTGCCGAACCTTCGCCTAACCCAGCATCCAGTTGAGTATCAGGCGCCAGTCGGTCATGCGGATGGGGGTGCCGTGGGTGCCTGTATCGAACAGCGTAAACTTGATCGGATAGTTCGGAGCCCTGGTCTTTATCTGTTTGAAGAAGTTCGCCTGATCTTCCCAATTGTAGACCTGATCGAGCGTCCCCTGCCCCATATAGATCGGCACGTTGCGCCCAAGTGCACCTGAAGACAGGAAGTTGGGATCCTTCGGTGAGCCAAGCAGCAGGATGCCGGAAAGCATGCTGGCATAATTGGCGTTCTTTACCAGGTTCCAGCAGATGATGCCGCCCATGGAACCGCAGGCAACCACGACCTTGGCCCGTGGCGAAAGCTGCTTCTGATACTGGATCAGGGCTGCCACATCCGCCGTGCCGCGATTGTCGAAGTTCTTTATGTCGACGGTCAGGTAGGCGCCGCCGTTCCTGACCATCAGGTTCTGAACGCGGTTGAAGTTGCCACCGAACGAGACGTCGTTCATGCCCTGAAAGCGGTTGCCGCCTTGCCCGTGAATGTAGATCACGATGGCATTGGCACCACCCTTCCAGTTGCCGGTGCCCATGAATTCGACAACCCGGCCGTTGGCTTTCAGTTCTCCGCTGCCACGGCCCCGCTTCGGTTTGTAGGAGACATAGTTTCCGTAGACCCTGCGTTCGTCGACTTCGTCGCGATCGCGCAGGTCTCGCTGCTTGGAATATTCAACGACGATAAAATCGCCATCATAGAGCGTTTCGGAGACCTTCTTGTATCTGAACAGCCCATCCTTGTAAGGCTTCAGGGCCTCAGCCCACGCCGCCCCTGCCGTGCCCGCATATGCCAACACCCCGCAAAGCAGAAGGTTCCGGATCAAGCAGGCCGGGTGGGAGTTGAGAAATCGGTGCAGCATGTGGCGTCCTTCAAGGCGCGGATCAAAGACATAATTCTGACCCCAAAGCATCTGGCGTTCAAATCAACGCGGACAAGTGCCCCGAATACCATGAGACCGATCAACAGCGGCAGACCACCGATTCAGGCACCCCTTCCGCACCGACAACCTACGCGGCACCCAAGGCGCATGCAATCGGTGGCGATCCAAAATCCGGCAGGATTTCTCTCCACCCCGGACAGAAGACGCACGAGGCGTTGCTGTTGCCAAATTCGCGTCATCAAGGCTGCCCATTGCGGCTAAACGCAGCTTTTCGCCAGACCCTTGCAAATAGTGCCAAGGCGTTTTGCTGGTCTTTATCCACAAATCCTAACGTTTGCTAAATAAATCTGCTGCAAATTGCGAATTTAAGGATTTGGTAACCATAAAAATCCAAGACTGCCAGACAGATAGGCCTGCAATGGGTCATCGGCGACACAAGCGGATTTGCAACGGAACACTCGGGAACCCGCTGACAGATCGCCTTCAAGGTGTTGGGGCAGCTTTCGGCATGCGCTCGCAGACGCAAGTTGCTCCAGACAATGCTCGGCAAGGTCAGGAGAAGCCAGATGCCAGTCATTTCCTTCGCAAACGCAAAGGGCGGCGCCGGAAAAACCACGGCGGCTCTGCTGCTGGCGACAGAAGTCGCAGCACGGGGAAAGCGTGTCACCATCTTTGATGCGGACCCGCAGAAATGGATCTCGAAGTGGTACGAGCTGCCACGCAAGAGCCCGGGCATCAACGTCGTCAGCGAAATTTCGCCGGCCTCCATTACAGAGCAGATCACACTTGCCGCCGAAACGTCCGACTATGTGATTGTCGATCTTGAAGGAACCGAAAACCTCATTGTCGCCAACGCACTTTCAGTGTCCGACCTTGTGGTCGTGCCGATCCAGGGGTCTTCGATGGATGCGCGCGGTGGCGCCAAGATCCTGACCCTGATCAAGAAGCTGGAAAAGATCGTCCGCCACGACATCAAGCATTGCGTGGTTCTGACCCGTACCAATGCCGCGGTGACAACGCGTGCCATGAAGGCGGTCCAGGACTTCCTTTCCGCCCAGAATATTGACGTTCTTATGACCCCGATTGTGGAACGCGCCGCGTTCCGCGATCTCTTCGAATTCGGTGGCGGCCTCTCCGGCCTCGACACGTCGCTGGTCTCCGGTGTCGGCAAGGCCCGGGAAAACGCTTCGCTTTATGCCGCGGAAATCCTCGAACGGGCTATCACCGTTCCCAGGAAGCGCTGGTACAACGTGTTCAAGCGGGCGAGTTGACGGCGTTCGTTCCTGTCGTTTTTACAAGAAAGGCTGCGGCTCAAACCGCGGCCTTTTTCGTATCGTTTGCGGAAGACCGGAGCTGCGCCCTCCTGCTTGGCATGCCTGGTGTTGATGCCCGGTGTTGCCCCGAAGACGGCAGGTCCGAACCTGCCTCAACCAGCCATGGCACAGGCCCGCGAAGCAGGCTATGGTGGCGGCAAGGCGATACCCTTCTTGCCGCATACCCTTGATCCATAGGGAGGAATTCATGTCTACACCCCGTCTGCGCAGTGTCCTCGCAGCCACCGTGTGCCTGTTTGCTGCCGGTTGTTACGGTGAAGACGGGAATGTTGCCCTTGGAAACCTCGAGCGAGACAGGGTCGCACTGACCGCCACAGCCAACGAGGTTCTGGTCGAGCTGCCTGTGCCACAAGGGACCTTCGTCAAGAAGGGCACCGTTCTGGCTCAGCTGGACCCGGCCGAACAGCAGGCCATCGTCGCCCAGGCGAAGGCAGAGGTGCAGAAGGCCAAGGCCAATCTCGTGAAGCTTGAAAACGGCGCCCGCGACGAGGAGATTGCCAAGGCTCGCGCGGCCGTAGCGGGTGCGAAAGCGGAGTTGGAAGATGCACAGGCTTCGTTCGGGCGCTACGACGACCTGACCGGACGCGGCACCACAAGCCAGGCACAGCTCGACAGTGCCAAGGCTGCGCGCGATGCAGCCGACGCGACCCTGAAAAGTGCGCAGGAACAACTGAAGGAGCTTGTCGCCGGCACAAGACCGGAAGACCTCGACATAGCCAAGGCCGAACTGGAGGCCGCCCAGGCAAGCCTCGCCACCCAGGAAAAGATCCTGTCCGATCTGACCATCACCGCCTCGCGTGATGGCACGCTCGACAACCTTCCCTGGAACCTTGGAGAACGGGTGACGGTTGGCAGTCCGGTCGTTGTGATGCTGGCCGGCGATGCACCCTATGCCCGCGTCTATGTTCCCGAACCGCACCGGGTGAAGGTCAAGCAGGGCGACAAGCTGGAGGTGCGAATTGACGGCCTCGACAAGCCGATCGAAGGCACTGTGCGCTGGATCAGTTCCGAAGCTTCCTTCACGCCCTATTACGCGCTCAATCAATCCGAGCGCGCCCGGTTGATGTATGTCGCCGAAGTGCAGTTGCCCGACAGCGCCAGCGACCTGCCAAACGGCGTTCCGGCCCAGGTTGTTCTGCCGTGAGTTCAAACGACGGCGACATCGTGATCCGGGCCGAGGGCCTGGTGAAAAGCTTCAAGGGATTCCGGGCGGTCGACGGACTGGATCTGACCATCGAGCGTGGCATGATCTATGGCTTTCTCGGCCCCAACGGCTGCGGCAAGACCACGGCCATGCGCATGCTGACGGGCCTTCTCACGCCGACCGAAGGCACCGTCGAAGTGCTGGGGCTTTCCGTCCCCAAGGATGCCGAGACCCTGAAATACAAGATCGGCTACATGACCCAGGCCTTTTCGCTCTACGGCGATCTGACGGTTCTGGAGAACCTCAACTTCATGGCAACGATCTACGGCCTGCCATCAAAGCGGAAGAAGCAGCGCATTGCCGAGGTCATGGTACGATATGAATTGAGCGAGCTGGGTGACCGGTTCGCAGGCAAGATGTCCGGCGGGCAACGCCAGCGCCTGGCGCTGGCAACCGCCGTTCTGCACGAACCGCAGCTTCTGTTTCTGGACGAACCGACCTCGGCCGTGGATCCCGAGTCGCGTCGCCATTTCTGGGAACAGCTGTTCGACCTGGTCGATGGCGGAACATCCATTGTCGTGACCACGCATTTCATGGACGAGGCGGAACGCTGCCACAAGATTGCAATCATGGAAGCAGGCCAGAAACGTGCTGACGGGGCACCGAAGGACCTGATGGCGGCAATGGGTGCCAATGTCGTGGAAATCGAAGGCCCCAACCTGCGCGAAATCCGCCGCCGGCTGCTGGGAACCGAAGGCATCATCACCGCTGCTCAGCTGGGCGCACGCCTGCGCGTTCTGGTGCGGGACGACATTGCCGATCCTGAAGCGTTCCTGAAAAACAAGGACGAGACCAACGGTGCCACGTTGATCGAAAAGGTGCGCCCGAACCTGGAAGATGTCTTCGTGACGGCAACGGGAGAAGGCCGACAATGATCAGACCCCTTTCACGGATATCGGCCATCTTCTTCAAGGAACTCAGCCAGTTGCGCCGGGATCGGATGACCTTCGGCATGGTCATCATGATCCCGTTGATCCAGCTGATCCTGTTCGGCTACGCCATCAACACCAACATTCGTGATATTCCCGTTGCTGTCGTCGATCACAGCCAGACCGGGCTGAGCCGGATCCTGATCCAGATGGTGGAAGCGACACGTGTCGTAAAGGTGACCGAACGCCTTACCAGCATCGAGGAAGCGGAAACCGCGATCAAGGCCGCGCGCGTGCGCGCCGCCTTCATTCTGCCGGACGACCTCTCCCAGAGGGTCGCCCGCTCGCCCGCCGCCAACCTGGGCACGCCGCCTTCCACCGACGAGGAAACCAGCCGCCCTGTTGCCCAGTGGATCGTCGACGGCTCCGACACCATGATCGCAGGTGCCATCAAGTCGCTGCGTAACATGCCGCTGGCCGAATTGAACCGTCAGGCCCCGAACCGGTCGACGCCGACCTTCGAGGTGGCCCTGTTCTTCAACCCGGAACAGCGTACCGCCATCAACATCGTGCCCGGCCTGGTCGGCATCATCCTGACCATGACCATGATCATGTTCACCTCTGCGGCAATCGTGCGCGAACGCGAGCGCGGCAACATGGAAATGCTGATCAACACGCCGGTGCGGCCGATCGAGCTGATGATCGGCAAGATCATCCCCTACATCTTCATCGGCCTATTGCAGACGGTGATCATCCTCGGGCTCGGACACCTGCTGTTCAACGTGCCTTTCGGCGACAAGATATTCGATCTCTTTGTCGGCACATTGCTCTTCATCGGAGCCAGTCTGTCACTGGGCCTGGTACTGTCGACCATCGCCCAGAGCCAGTTGCAGGCAACCCAGATGACAGTGTTCGTGCTGCTGCCGTCCATCCTGCTGTCCGGCTTCATGTTTCCCTACGAAGGTATGCCGGTGGTCGCGCAGTATATTGCCGAGGCGTTTCCGGCGACCCATTTCATGCGCATGATCAGAGGGTTCGTCCTGCGGGACGCCGGGCTGCTGGAGCTGCACCGCGACGTGCTCTGGATGTGCGGGTTCTTCGTTCTGGGCATGATCGTCGCCGCTTTCCGCTTCAAGAAACGGCTGGACTGAGGAATGTTTGGCCTGAGGCCGATTGCTTAGCCAACTGCTGTGGTGACCCGGTTTCCTTCCCCCGCCTCCCTCGCGACCTCATCCTGAGGAGCGCCTTTCTGCGCGTCTCGAAGGATGGGCGGCATACTCAGGAGCAAGTGGCCCATCCTTCGAGACAGCGCTCACGCGCTCCTCAGGATGAGGCTGGCGTATTGTGGGAAGTCCGGATAGCCGCCAGTTGGGAGCCAGTCTCCCTCGCCCCCTACTTCGGCTGCGGGCCCGTATCGAAACGCGGGTTGGCGGTTTTCAGAACCGGGGTCTGTACAGAGACATTCTCCCGGCTCTCGCGCCACACGACGAAGATACCCGATGCAATGATGACTGCAGAGCCGAGGCCGACGTAGAAATCCGGTGTTTCGGAAAAGAACAGCATGCCGAACAGGCTTGCCCAGAGGATCTGGCTGTATTGCAGCGGTGCCACGACCGCGGCCGGCGCGGCCTTGTAGGCGGAGATCGTCAGGAACTGGGCAATGACCGAGAGAAAGCCGATCGCCGCCATAAGTCCGAGGTCGAGAAGCTCCACCGGCACATAGAAGACCGGCAGCGTCATCGACATGGCCATCATGGACAGGATCATCGGGTAGAGGATCAGGACGGCCGGACGTTCCTTGCCGCCGAGTTTACGCACCAGAATGGTGGAAAGCGAATTGGCGAAGGCCGCTGTCAGGGCGGCTGCATGGCCGAGGGTCAGCTCCGTCACACCGGGACGTAAAACGATTAGAACGCCGATCAAACCGACGATCACGGCAGCCCAGCGCTGCGCCCGCACAGTCTCACCAAGCAGCGGTACGGACAAGGCGGTGATCAGAAGCGGCATGGCAAACAGCAATGCATAGACCTCGGCCAGCGGCAGCGCCGTAAAGGCGTAGAACCCGCAGGACATGGCGATAATGGCCAGGCCCGCCCGCGACAGCACCAGCCAGGGGTGTCTTGGACGGAAATTGTCGACCGCCTTGTCCGCCAGCATCATCATCGACATCGGCACGAAGGCAAAAAGCATCGTGAAGAAGATGATCTGAAAGACCGGATAGCTGCCACCGAGTTCCTTGATGATGGCGTCATGCGTGGAAAACAGGGCAAATGCGAGAAGCGCGGCGGCAAGTCCCTTGAGCGATTCAGTCATAGGCCGGGCCTTAATGGTGTGATGGCCGCCCGCAGAAACCGGACGGTTGCTGGGCTGGTTCCGGACGTGACGTCTTGTTTCGTCAGCCGAGCGGTGATGGCAAATCAGCGGTTGGTGGCAATGTCTTGCTTCGATCATCACTGAAACGAAGAAAAGTTCAAGAAAGGCCGCTTCGTTTCAGACGGGTTTCGAACCAAATGACGAAGAGTTTCCACAAAGCAAATGGCGCGGCAGAGGTTTCCCGCTGCCGCGCCATCATTTTCAGTTTGTCAAAACGGCTTATCAGTTCGGGCAACCGTTTCCGGCTCTTTTCAGAGGATCTTGCGCCGCAGGTAGGACGATACGACCTCTCCCACCACCACCAGGGCGATGATGGCCAGGAGCACCATGGAGACTTCCTGCCAGTTGAAGGTATCGATTGCCCCTTGCAGGATCACACCAATGCCCCCTGCCCCGACCAGCCCGAGAACCGTGGATTCCCGCAGGTTGATGTCCCAGCGCAGGATAGTCACCGCAAAGAAGGTCGGCATGACCTGGGGGACGATGGCATAGAGCACCACCTTGAAATGGCTTGCGCCGCACGCCTTCAGCGCCTCGACCGGTTTCGGATCGATTTCTTCGATGGCTTCGCCCAGCAGTTTGCCCAGGAAGCCGATGGAACGGAACATGATTGCAACGATGCCGGCAACAACACCCGGGCCGAAGATTGCCACGAACAACAGGGCCCAGATGATCGTGTTCACCGAACGCGACGAGACCAGGATGAACCGGCCGAGCCAGAGCGTCAGTGCGTTCGGCGTGGTGTTCTGCGCGGCGATATAGGCCACCGGCAGAGCCAGCACGACCGCCATTGCCGTGGCGATTGTGGCAAGGTTTACCGTCTCCCACAACGCACTCAGAATCTGGTCCAGGTGGGTCGGGTCTGGAGGCACCATGCGGCTGAAAAGATCGCCCATCTGGGTCGGCGCATCCCACACCCACGCCCAGATGATGTTGACGCTGCCGAGGGCCCAGGCAACGACGAGTGCGGTCAGGGCAAAGTAGCCGTAGCGCTGAAACCGTTGGGCCGGCGTATAACGCGCCCAGTCTTGGAGCTGTACCTGTTCCATTATGCGATCCGCTTTCTGATTGCACCGCTGACGGCTTCGGAAATCAGGATGGCACCCACGATGACCATGGTGATGGCCAGGGCGAAGTCGTAGTCGTAGCGCCCGAAGGCATTCGCCAGGGTGGCGCCGATGCCGCCCGCGCCAACGATACCGACGACCGCCGAGGCTCTCAGATTACTGTCGAGCTGATAGATGCCGAGTCCGATCTGGCGCTGCATGATCTGCGGGAACACCGCGTAAACCAGTGTGGACAGGAACGGTGCGCCCGCTGCCTTCATGGCTTCGACGGGCCCCGGATCGATTTCCTCGATCTTTTCGGCCAGCAGCTTGGCAACAAAACCGATGGAGTAGACGATCAGCGTCAGGACACCCGCGAAGGGACCGAAACCGACCGCTTTCACGAAGATGATGGCGACAATTACCGGATGGAAGCTGCGTGCGATGATGATGACCGCCCGGCCCAAATAATAGATCGGGAGCGGTGCGATATTCCTGGCCGCCATGAAGGCGATCGGGATCGACAGCAGGATGCCGCCGACAGTTGCAAGGATCGCGATCTTCAGGCTTTCCATAAACCCGTCGATGAGCAACTCGCTGCGCTGGAAGCTGGGCGGGAAAGCCCCGCCGAAGATCCGCCCTGCACGGCTCAAGCCTTGCATCATGCGGTCCCAGTCGATCGGCAGCGTCGCAAAGGTGGTCACGATATAGACCGCTATTGCGACATAAAGGCCGTAGCGCAATAGCGGGTTGGCGATGAAGGGCTGCTTGCGCCAGGTATCCCTCGCCGCACTCATGCCGCAGCGCCTTCCATCTGCCGATCTTCGTGAGGAACACCGGCATAGATCTCGTGCATCGCGTCCTTCGTCAGGGCATCCGGCAGATCGTCGAAAATGATCCGCCCATAGCGCATGCCGACGATACGGTCGCTGAATTCCTTGGCTTCATTGACGTTGTGAATGTTGATGATCACCGGAAGCTTCAGTTCTCGTGCGAGGTCCCGCAGCAGCGTCATGATCTGTTCCGAGGTCTTCGGGTCGAGAGAGGCTGTCGGTTCGTCGGCCAGAAGGATTTCAGGTTGCTGCATCAGCGCCCGGATAACGCCGACACGCTGGCGTTCGCCGCCTGAAAGTTCGTCCGCGCGCTTGTTGGCGTAATGGGCGATCCCGACCCGCTCCATGAGCTCATAGGCCCGGCGGATGTCTTCCTTGGGGTAACGCCTCGAAAGCGCTGCCCAGGTCGAGATGTAACCGAGGCGCCCGCTCTGGACATTTTCCATGACGGTCAGGCGGTCGACCAGATTGAAGCTCTGGAACACCATGCCGATGCGGCGGCGGCCGACGCGCAGCTCGCGCTTGCCCAGGCTGGTGAAATCGGTGCCATTCAGGAAGATCTTGCCGGAGGTCGGCTCGACCAACCGGTTGATGCAGCGAAGCAGAGTACTCTTGCCTGCCCCCGAAGAGCCGATCACGGAGACGACCTCTTCACCGGGAACCTCGAGGTCCAGGTCTTTGAGCACAGGATCCCCGGCCCCGTAACGTTTCACAAGGCTTGTTATCTTTAGCATGTTTTACCTCGATTGAACCGGCCCGCCGGAGTTCAACTCACGGCGGGCCGTCAAAGCCAGTTGTCTTACTTGGCAAGACCTTGCGGCGTGTATTCAACACCGTTGCTGGCCTGGATCTGCCGGATGACAGCCCACTGATCCTTGTAGGTGATGGGGACGAACTTGCTTACGCCCTCGAATTCCTCACCCAGTTTGTTGCCCTTGAAGTCGAAGCTGAAGAACGCTTCCTTGATTTTTTCAACGAGGGCCGGGTCCAGGTCGTGGGCATAGTTGAAGGAAGTTGTCGGAAACGGATCGCTTTCCCAGACAATGCGCACTTCCTCCGGATCGTAAAGGCCACGTTCCGCCATGCGGTCAACAACTTCGGAAGCGACCGGTGCGGCGTCATAGTCGCCGGCAACCACACCCAACATCGACTGGTCATGGGATCCGGAATAGATGACTTCATAGTCCTGATCCGGCACGACACCGAGGTCCGGGAACAGGGCCCGCGGCGCCTGGTTGCCCGAGTTGGACGTCGGAGACGTGTGCGCGATGCGCTTGCCCTTCATATCGGCAGGCGTTTTGATATCGCTGTCGGCCTGGGTGTAGATCTGAAGGCGGTAGCCGAACTGACCGTCTTCGCTGCCCATGATGGCAAACGGCACGGCACCGGCGAGATTGACGGCAAAAGGCGTCGGGCCGGTCGAGAAGCCCGCGATATGCAGACGGCCGGACCGCATGGCTTCCACTTCAGCAGAATTCGACTGCACGGCGAAGAACTGCACGTCCTTGCCGGTAACGGTTTCCAGATGCTCGATGAAAGGTGCCCAGATGTCGGCGTAAACGGCCGGATCTTCAACCGGTGTATAGGCGAAGACGAGCGTGTCCGGGTTGCTCAGTTTGGCCGGATCGGACGGAGCATCGGCGACAAGATCGCCATTGGCATCGCAATAAATGCTATCAAGTGCACCCTGGTTCGCGCATTCAGCTGCATAAGCGGACGAAAGGGCAAAACCGGTCACAAAAGCCACGGAACCGAGCCGGGCCAGCATATTTCTCATATTTTCCTCCCATTACAGATCACTCGCGCCTCACAGCGCATCGCACCGCAAGGCTCTTGAACGATCGACTTCAGCCTAGCGGGATGTGGCGAGGGAAAACGAGCGGCGAAGTGTTAACAGAAGCTGTTGGACAGCCTTATTTTGTTAACAGTGTTACAACCACCCATGAGCGGGTGAAACAATTGTAACGAGATTCTGGTCTCGCAACCTGGTCCTTGTGTTAGACAGCTCATGAAGGTGCAAGAGAGCGACGGCATGGATGCAAGCGCGACAAGACCGGTGATTGCCATCATCGATGATGACGCGGATGTGCGCGAAACCCTGTCTGCTCTCATGGAGGCAAGCGGGTTCGAACCGGTTGCGTTTCAGGACAGCGACGGCTTCAAGGCGGCTGGCAGTCCCCAGGATTTCGACCTCGCGCTGATTGACCTGCGCCTCAAGGGCGAATCCGGTCTGACCCTTGCCATTCACATTCGCGAAACCAGCGAGCTTCCAATCGTCATGCTGACCGGTGTGGGCGACGAGATCGACAAGATCATCGGCCTAGAGACGGGCGCTGACGACTACCTGATGAAGCCGTTCAATCCGCGCGAACTCGTCGCCCGCATCCGCGCGGTTCTGCGACGCTACGGGCATGGCGTTTCAGCTACGAAAGCCGGCAAGGATCAGGAGATCATCTTCGGCGACAAGAGGGTGAACCTGAAACGCAGGGAACTGCTTGACGGCAACGGCGACGAGATCCCGCTGACCAATGCGGAATATGTCCTCCTGGAATATTTCGTGAAGAACCCGGACAGGATCATTCCCCGTACGGACCTGATGCGCGAGATCGGCAGCGACATGCAGCGCTATGTCGACCGGACCATCGATGTCCTGATCCTGAGGCTGCGCCGCAAGATCGAGAATGTCCCGTCCAAGCCCGTTCATCTGCAGACCCGCCGGGCGCAGGGATACATCTTCGTCCTGCAGGCGGACGGACCATGAGCACGTCCCGGCTCCGCCAGCCCAGCATCCGCTCGCTGCTGCTTTCCTCCATCGGCCTGCTTCTTGTCGTGGTCATGGTTGTCGGGGCCATTGCCCTTATCACTCTCAACAGCGCCGAAGAGCAGCTCGGCACGTTTCACGACCAGACCCTGAGCGACGTTTCCGACGCCCTGGAGCTTTCCGGCAACGCGTCGAAACTGGCCGCCTCCGCGCCCTTTCTGATGACACTCAGCCCCAGCTTCCAGCTGGAAAGCGAGGCGGAACGAATTCTCGCAACGCTTGATCACATCGAGACACTGGGTGGTGGCGATCCCGACCTCATCAGGCCTCTTGCCCGCATCCGGGTGGCGATCACCGATCTGGCCCGCGCAATGGTTCCACAAGGCAGGAACGCTGCAGAGCTCGCATTGATCGATCAGGATCTGGAGCGCCTTCAAAAACGCTTCAGGAGGCTCGCACAATCTCGGGACCAATCGCCTGAGGACCGTCAGGACTGGTCAGCCCTGCAGCAACTGGTCATGGCGGCCATCGGTGCGTTGCGCAGTCAGGAGCTGATCAAGGTCGGCGAGCAGCAAAGCAGCTTCCGGCGTATCCGTCAGGACATTGCTTCCAATGCCCCTGCCGCCGTGCGCACAGCCTTGGCCGAGGTCGATGACGCCGTGATGCGGCGGGGTGACCTGTTCTCGCTGCGTTATGCCAGCCTCGCCGCCAAGCTCGATGCCGAAAACGCGCTCTTCCGCATTCGCACCGAGCTCGCGCAGGTGAACGCCTACGCCCTTCAGAAGGTGACGGACACAAAGCTGCGGCTTCGTGTTTCACGCGACAAGACAACGACCAGCATTACCTTTGCAAAGGCCGTCATTCTTGTCCTGACCGGCATCAGCCTGATTGTTGCCATCGGCTCCGCCCTGTTTGTCTCCCGCTACGTGGTTCGCAACCTGCACCAGATCACCGCAGTCATGCGGCGGCTGGCGGCTGGAGACCTGAAGGCTCGGCTCCCCAAGAAGGCAAGCTCGTCGGACGAAATCGGGCAGTTGTCCGAAGCCTTCCGCAAGTTCCGGTCCAACGCCCTGCGCCTGGAACGGAAAACCAGGGAAGTCTGGCGTCGAAACGAGCTTTTCATCACCGTTTTCCAGAACATAAGCGACGGTGTCGCGGTCCTGTCGCCAACCGGGCAGATCCTGGCCGAAAATGATCGTGTCCGGGAGTTGTTGCGCCTTGAAAGGGCTGGCCGCGGCAAACGCATGACTTTGCCGGAACTTCTGGAAAAGTCACCGTTCGAACGCCGCGCCAATGAAAACGACCGCGCCGGATTTGGCGAATACGCCGACACCACCGGCCGCGTGTTGGAAGTGCGCCAGTCGGCATTGCCCGACGGCGGCTCGGTTTGGCTGTTTTCCGAAACGACGGAACGCAAAAGGATCGACGAACGGCTGGAAGAAATCCGGCGAGTGGAAAGCCTCGGCAAGGTGACAGGCGAAGTTGCCCATGACTTCGGCAACATTCTGTCCACGATCTCCGGAAATCTTCACATGCTGGAGGGCGAGCTTAGCCCCAAGGCCTCCGTGCTGAAAGCAAGGATCAATGACGCCGTCGAACTCGGTGTTTCGCTGATCGAGAGGCTTCTGGCCTTCGCCCGCAAACAACACCTCGCCCCCATCGAAACCGATATCGCCGTGATTGCGGAAGGCATGGAAGACCTGTTGTCGATGGCCCTGCCCGAAACCGTAACGCTGACGATCAGGTGCGACGAAGGCCCGATGCATGCGCGGATCGACCCCGGCCAGCTGGAAAGCGCCATCTTGAACCTGTGCGTCAATGCAGGTCAGGCCATCGAAGACCAAGGACATATCGAAATTGCCGTGACGCGGCAGACAGACGGGACGATCTCGCTATCGGTGCAGGATGATGGCTGCGGTATGGATGCAGATACGTTGCGCCAGGCCGCAGAGCCTTTCTTCAGCGCCCGCGCGAACGGTGAAGGCACGGGCCTAGGGCTGTCCATGGTGCACGGGTTCGCGCACCAGTCAGGCGGCACCATCCACATTGCATCGCAGCCGGGGCGCGGAACCTGCGTAACGTTGACCTTTCCCCAGCAGCCTCGTGGACAAACCTCCCATTCTGTCGAGACCGTGGCCGGGAACGGGATCGGGCACGCACTTGTGGTTGATGACGACCGGAGGTCGGCAGCTGCGATATCGGACCTCATGACAAGGTTCGGCTACAAGGTGACGACAGAGCATTGTTTTGAGGATGCCAAGGGCAGGATTGGCCGCGACATGCCCTATTCGATCGTGGTGACGGACTTGCAGCTCGACAATGGTCACTCGGGCTGGGACCTTGTGGCGAAAGCTCTTGATGTGCACCCCGATTGCCGGGTCGTTGCCGTTTCGGGGCATCTGCCACAGGACGACCTGTTCTCAGGCAGATTTCCGGAACGTTTTTCGAAGCTGCCCAAGCCGGTGGATGCGGAAGCCCTGGCCGAAAAGATCGGGATGCAGCTCAACGCACCTGCCTGAGCAGGCCCGAACCGAAGGCTCGGTTCAGATCAAACGAAGACCCGTGCCAGTGTCGCGACCGCGAGCGCAGTTGCGGCCCGCTTCGGGCCTGCAAGATCCGACGTGGTTCCGCCAGGCACCATCAGGTTGATCCGGTTGAGGTCCGTTGCATCCAGATGATCGAGATCGGCCGATTTGGCGGCTTCCTCGGCCGACAGGCGGATTTCGTCGAGCATGCGCACAAGGCCCTGCCAGATATGGATAGGAGGAGCCTCGCTCGTATTGCACCAGCGAAGAATTTCATCTTCAGATACATTGAGCACCATCGCAGCCTCACTCGTATCGAGACCGAGATATGTCATCATATCACTGAAGTTACTCATTCTTTTCCCCAAGACGCTCTGCGCCCCAAACACCAGAACCTACATTTTGCACTGCAATATGGCAAAAATCCAGTTCTTTACGGGAATTGAGTTAACCAATGCGCCGGCAAAGCAGGCGGGCAGCAACGCAATGCTGTGATTCTTGGCGGTTCTCTTGGTATTTTTGGCAAGAGTGGCCCATTGCAATTGACCAGCGCACTGGGTGGAAGAGCCAATTATCTGAAATATCTGATGAAAATTGATATCGGTGGAAAACGGTCGCCTGCCCGATTGTCCGGTTCGGTTAATGATAGGTTTATCCGACCAAATCAACCTGACCAATTGTGCCGCCGGACTCTTTGATGAAGTTCAAGGGAAAATCCTTCATTGCCATCGTTCTGAGCCCGGAGCCGCCCTTCGCGGACTGGTTCCGTGAAATCGACCGGATCATCGAACGCTCGCCGGGATTTTTCATCGACCGGCCCATCATTCTGGACGTTCGTGGAACCAAGATTCCGATTGAAGAGCTGGAACAGCTTCTCGCCGAACTTGCCGAACGCTCGATCCGGGTGATGGGAATTGACGGTGTCGCCGGAACACGCCTGAAAGCCGGCATGCCGCCGAGCTTTTCCGGTGGCCGTCTGGCGTCCGACGTGGATGTCCCGACCCCTGCGAACGCTTCGGCCGTGGCTGGAAACGGTTCTGAAACCGAAAAGCCGGATGCGAAGGACGCAGATGGCTCGACCAGGAACACAACCGCGAAGTCCAAGAAGACAGCCGCTGAGCCCAAAGCCAAGGTGAGCAAGGCAAACGGTGACAGCGATGTCGAACCGGAAGCGTGGGAGACCTCGCCGGCCAGCATCGCAAGCGGATCTTCCATCGTGATTACCGAACCGGTGCGCTCGGGCCAAAGCATCCTGCATCCGGAAGGCGACGTAACTGTCATCGGCTCCGTGAGTTCCGGCGCCGAAATAATCGCCGGTGGCTCGATACACGTTTACGGCGCCCTGCGCGGACGTGCATTGGCCGGTGTCGCAGGGAAAGACAGCGCCCGTATCTTCTGTTCCAAGCTGGATGCGGAGCTGGTTTCCATCAACGGGCTCTACAAGGTCGCGGACGATTTCGATGGCGCCCTGCGCAACGCACCTGCGCAGATCCGCTTCGAAAACGAGACCCTCGTCTTTGAAGAGCTGAACTAACCACAGGGCCGGCTGCAGAAGGCCGCCGGACTGACAACAAAAACAGGACGAACACCATGAGCAACGCAACTGTCGTTGTGGTCACGTCAGGCAAGGGCGGCGTGGGCAAAACCACCACCACCGCAGCTATCGCCTCGGCGCTTGCCAAAGAAGGCTACCAGGTCTGCGCCATCGACTTCGACGTCGGGCTGCGCAACCTCGACCTGATCATGGGTGCGGAACGGCGGGTCGTGTTCGACCTCGTCAACGTGGTGCGCGGCGAAGCTTCGATCAAACAGGCGCTGGTGCGCGACAAGAAGCTGAACAACCTCTACCTGCTGCCGGCCTCCCAGACCCGGGACAAGGACGCATTGACCGAAGAGGGCGTTGCCAGTGTCATCAGTGAATTGCGGATGTATTTCGACTGGGTGATCTGCGACAGCCCCGCGGGCATCGAACGCGGCGCGACGCTGGCCATGCGCCATGCGGATGAGGCCATTATCGTGTCCAACCCGGAAGTGTCGTCCGTACGCGACTGCGACCGGATCATCGGCCTGCTCGACGCGAAGACCAAGATTGCCGAAGACGGTGGTCGGATGCCGAAGCACCTGATGATCACCCGTTACGACACCGAGCGTGCCAAGACCGGTGACATGCTGGCAACCGACGATGTCGTCGACATTCTCTCCGTGCCGCTCATCGGCGTCGTGCCGGAAAGCAAGGACGTGCTGAAAGCGTCGAACGTCGGTCTGCCGATCACGCTGTCGGACGAAAATTCGCCAGCCGCAAAGGCCTACACCGAGGCCGTGCGCCGTCTGCTGGGTGAAAATATCCCGGTCACCATCCCTGAGGAAAAGAAGGGCCTGTTCGGCAAGTTCTTCAAGGGGAGGGCCGCATGAACATCCTGAGCCTCTTTGGCAAAAGAGGTGAAAGTGCCTCTGTTGCCAAGAACCGGCTGCAAATTCTGCTGGCGCACGAACGGGCCGACGACGGCTCCGACGCGGTCCTGATCTCAAGTCTGCGGGAAGACATCCTGGCCGTCGTGGCAAAGCGCGTTGCGATCGACCCGGACTCCGTCCGTCTCGAAATGGACAGGACCGGTGACGTCACCACGCTCGGCATCGATATCGAATTGCCGCCAGCGAAAGCCTCCTGACGTTCAAGACCGGCCTTCTGGCCGGTCTTTTCCTATCAGCCTGGCTGAGCTGCCGACTGAATGGGGACATGCCGGAAATCCAGCAGGTCGGAAGAATAGACCGCGACCTGTGCCCTGCCCCGCCGTTTCGCCGAATATAGTGCAACATCCGCCTGGCGAAGCAGTTCCGAAGGCTTATGCGAAAAAGCGACGCCGACACTGGCTCCGAAGGTATAGGTGGCACCGTCCAGGTTCACAGGCCGGCTGAGCTGTTCCACGATCGCCCGGCTTGCCGAAAGCACCCGCTCGCGCCGTGCCCTGCCGAACACAATGACGAACTCATCCCCGCCCAGCCGGACCACCGTGTCGTCCGCATTGACAAGGCCGGTCAAAGCTTCCGCGACATGCAAAAGTACCAGGTCCCCTGTTTCATGGCCGTAGGTGTCGTTTATTTCCTTGAACCGATCAAGGTCGACATAGAGCAGCGCGTGACCGTCCGCCAACGGCTTGACGTCCTGCAGGAGCGCCAGCTTTTCATCCAGCAATCGCCTGTTGCCCAGCCCCGTCAGAGGGTCGCTCCTGACCTGATTGGCCAGTAGTTCCTGGACCTTGTCCGCCTGGTGTTTGGCTTCCGCAAGCGCCCGGACCGTATCTGTTGCACGGTGGAAGAACATGCGCGCGGACAAGTACATGCCGAGATAGACCGCCAGCACCCCAAGGGCCAGAAGAGGCAACATCCGAAATCCGGCCAGTTCCGGGTTCCAAACGAAAAACCCGAGGTGCCGCCTGTCCACGGTCTCAATGTCGTATCCAGCCTGCCAGAAGGCCGGGGGTATTTGCGCCAACCCAAGACCGGGCAAGTGATATTTCTCCGCCATATCCGCCAGGACTGAGGCATTGATAGGCCGTGCGAAGACCAGCACATGATCGGTACTGGTGTCGCTATCCTCCGTGTAGGACGTCAGCAAAACAGCGCTGGCGAGGTAAAGCGTCTCAAGGTTGCCAACCAGACCTGTTGCCGGAACCGGCGCCTCATCCTGCGGCGTATTTCGGGCATCGGCAATCAGAACGCTCATCGAAGGCCCATAGCGAACCCGCAAGTCCGTATTGGCGACCTTGCCTTCCACCACATGAACCTTGGGCTGGTTGTTGCCATCCAGCACGTGGATCCCGTCGATCTGCAGTTCTTCCTGCATGTAGTCGACAAACGTTTCCCGTATCCAGGTCATGTCAAAGGATTCGACAAGGTTTTCGACCGCGTCGTTCCAATAGCCGTACTCAAGCGTGATGTCCGCCAGATGATCGGAGCGATCGCCAAGCATGGCCGTGAAAATATGTTCTGAAGATCGGATGGAATTGCGGTCAAGGGACCAGGAAAGGAACGACACAAACGCCATCAGGCTCACCGCGCTGATGATCACGGTTATCCAGAACGGCTTGGACAGACGGCGGATTTCTACCGCTTGCGCTTCGCCCTTGGCCTTTTGAAGCGGCGGCGAACCATGCCCGACAGGCTCGTATCGCACTTGCTTATTCGCTCTCTTGGCTGCATTCCAGCTGGAATACCTATATTCCGGCAGCTGCAAGTATCCTAGAGAAGCCTTTCAGCTCTATCAACACAAGAAATATTATTTAAAATCAATACTTAGCCAAATATTTCACAAATACTCGACCTGAATGACAATAACCGTTAAAAATTACAATAAATTATCTTCAAAACAACTTTCATGAATCCGTATTAGTCACAAGCCAACTTCTGAAACTCGAATTCGTTTCTTGTGAAAAACCCAAGCGAGATAACATCCCCCCGCGGACAGCGCGCGGCTCGTCTGGCGCGGCGAAAGAACTGGAAAAAGGCTGAGGCAAGCCAGGCGGCCCGGCTCTCATGCTCATTCCTGCCCGCCCCTGAGGTAACCCAATATCAAAGATACTGGGGCGCTCAGCGAACGGAGAAAGGCTGGAGCCGGATTTTCCGGTTACGCCTCGTAGACGATCTCGCGGGTTTCGCGGAATTTCACGTCCGGGAATTTTTCGGTTACGTGACCGATTTCCCAGGCGTTCTTGAACAGGAACACCGGCTTGTCGTCACGGTCATTGGCGATCGACATGCGGTGGCCTTCCAGCATCTTCTGCAGGGTCTGGCTGTCTGTTTCGATCCAGCGGGCGGTGGTGTAAGGCACTGCTTCGAAGCCGATTTCAGTGCCATATTCCGCCTTCAGCCGATCTACCACGACATCAAGCTGCAGTGCGCCGACCACGCCGACGATCCAGTTGGAGCCGAGATCCGGTTTGAAGATCTGCACCAGACCTTCTTCTGCCAGGTCCTGAAGGCCCTGGCGCATCTGTTTGACGCGCATGGTGTCGGACAGGCGTACGCGGCGCAGGATTTCCGGTGCGAAGGCCGGCAGGCCGGTGACGTGGATGTTCTCGCCTTCGGTCAGGGTGTCGCCAACACGCAACTGGCCATGGTTGGGAACACCGATGACGTCGCCCGGATAGGCAAGGTCGGCGATTTCCCGTTCCTCGGCAAAGAAGAAGATCGGCGCGGAGACGGCAATCTGCTTGTCGGCGCGAACGTGCTTCAGCTTCATGCCGCGCTTGAAGGTGCCGGAGCACAGGCGCACGAAGGCAATGCGGTCGCGGTGCTTGGGGTCCATGTTTGCCTGCACCTTGAAGACGAAGCCGGTGACCTTGTCTTCCTGCGGCATGATTGTGCGCCCGCCTGTCGCCGGCTGCGAATGCGGCGGCGGGGCGAAGTCGGCGATGAAATCGAGCACTTCCTCGATGCCGTAGTCGCGCAGCGCCGAGCCGAAGAAAACCGGCGTCAGGTGCCCTTCCAGGAAGCTTTCCTTGTCGAATTCGGCGTAGCCTTCGGCGCCCAGTTCGACGTTCTCGGTCAGTTCATCCATGATCCGGTCGAACACGGTGCCGGTCAGAACCTCGTCATCAAGACCGGAAACGTCCTTGGTCTGGGTAAAGGCACCACCGCGCTCGCCGTCGGACGTGTGGAATTTCTTCTTCTGCCAGTCATAGACGCCGAAGAAGTCCGAGCCCATCCCGACGGGCCATGTCTGAGGAGAGACGTCGAGAGCCAGTGCCTCCTGTACCTCGTCCAGAATCTCCAGCGCATGCCGGCCTTCACGGTCGATCTTGTTGACGAAGGTGATGATCGGGATGTCGCGCAGGCGGCAGACTTCGAACAGCTTGCGTGTCTGGGTTTCGATACCCTTTGCAGCGTCGATCACCATGATGGCCGCATCGACGGCGGTCAGCGTGCGATAGGTATCTTCGGAGAAGTCCTCGTGGCCAGGCGTGTCGAGCAGATTGTAGACGATGCCCTTGCGCTCGAAGGTCATGACTGAAGACGAGACGGAAATGCCGCGTTCCTGCTCGATCTTCATCCAGTCGGACCTTGCACGGCGGCGCTCGCCGCGGGCGCGCACTTGGCCCGCCGCCCGGATCGCGCCGCCTGAAAGCAGCAGCTTTTCGGTCAGGGTCGTCTTACCGGCATCCGGGTGTGAAATGATCGCGAAGGTGCGCCGGGACTGATAAGGCGCCGTGCCGTTTAGGCCAGTCATGAAGATCTCCTGATCCCAAATCCGGCGGGGCCGCGCAAACACGCCGGGAAAACCGGGGCGCAACCTTCCACTCAGAGCCGGACGGATTGATGTTTCGTTGGCGGAAGGTCATAGAGAGAATTCTTGAAGATTTCCAGTAGAGAATCGCCGATTTGCCCCGACAGTCCGAGGAGACCCCATGAGCCGAAGCAAATGTCTGATCGTCGGCCTGGTGATGATTGCCGCCACAGCGGCCATTCTCCTGGCCATGGGGAGGATCCCGATCTGTGATTGCGGCTATGTCCTGTTGTGGACACCGGCCAGCGATGTCGCCGGTTCCTCGCAACATATCGCCGACTGGTACACGCCCTCGCATATCATCCACGGCTTCCTGTTCTATCTGTTCCTGTGGCTGGTCTTCAGACGCAGTTCCGTCGGTGAGCGCGCGCTCGGAGCGATCTTCATCGAAGCAGCCTGGGAAATCGTCGAGAACAGCCCCTGGATCATCGACAGGTACCGCGAAGCGACCATTGCCGTTGGTTACACCGGTGACAGTGTCCTGAATTCCGTCTTCGATATTCTCTGGATGCTCGCCGGCTTCTTCTTTGCCTGGCGCATGCCGGTCTGGGTGACGATCCTGGTCGGGATTGCCTTCGAACTGCTTGCGCTCTGGGTGATAAAGGACAATCTGACGCTGAACGTTCTGATGCTGGTCTACCCGGTCGAGGCGATCAAGGTCTGGCAAGGCGGGTAGGCACTGCCACCTGCGGCCTCCCCTCCTACGCCGTTATCGTTGAGCCTGACGAGAGAAATACATCCGAGTGAAGCTCAGAGCTGAAACAGCTTGTGCTTTTTCAGGAGCTCGATCAGCACCTCGCGGGCATCCTGGCGATGAAGATGGTGGCGCTGGCGTGCCGCCTGGGCGTCACCCTTGCGGATTGCGTCGAAGACCGCCCGGTGGTCTTCGTTGGACTTGACCGGCAGCGGGCGAATGTAAAGCGTCATGGCGCGTGCCCGGCGTACCTGATTGGACATCATCGAGACGATGGACTGGACACGCGAGTTGCCACCGAGGCGGACAAGCTCCGTGTGGAAGGCATCATCGGCTATCGCCCAGGCTTCCCGGTCCTCACGCTCCAATGCATCTTCCATGGCCTCGATCGCCTGCTTGAGATCCGCAAGATCCGTTTCCGAATAGCCTTTTTCAGCGGCTTCTTCGGCAGCAAGGCTCTCCAGTTCGGTCAGGATGGCGTAGATTTCCTCCATGTCCTTCAACGACAAGGTGGCGATGCGGACACCCTTGCGTGGTCGCACCTCCAGAAGGCCTTGCTGGGCCAGCATCAAGGTTGCCTCGCGCACCGGTGTGCGGGACATGCCAAGCCGGTCGGCAAGTTCGCTTTCGAGATGATCGGAGCCTGCCGCCAGTTCACCGTCGAAAATGAGCTGGCGGATCTGTTCCATGGCCTGGGTGGTGATGGTCTTTTGTTTCGGAGCCTCAAGCACAGTCAAACTCCCGGATTTTCTGCCCCTTGCGGTCCGACTCATAGATGGCCTGTTCGATTGCAATCACCTTCAGGTAGCTCCGCGCCTCGTTTTCCAGCGGCTTTCCATCCAGGAGACCGTCTACAACATGGCTTATCAGATTCTTGACGCAATCGCCGCCAAAGCCAGGCCAATCCTGTGCCGCCAGCAGAAGAGTTTCGTCCTTGTCGCCGAAATGACGCAAGCGCACCGAGCCGTCGCCTTTCAATGTCAGCGTTCCCCGAGTGCCCTCCAACAGAGCTTCACCAAGTGTGGTTCTGCAATTTTCGGCGGCGTGGTCCAGAAGCCTGTTGCCGTCGAAGAGCGCTCTCACCCCGTTTGAATAGTCGAAAATGAAATAGCCGGCGTCCTCTCCCTTGATGGCCGGGTTGAGCCTGCGAAGATCCGCATAGACCGCCTCGGGCTCGCCGATCAGATAGCGAAACGTGTCGATCCAGTGAACGCCGGTTTCATGGATCAGCAACCTGGGCATTTCCTGAAAATACGGCTGCCGGTCCAGGTAGGCCTTCGGCCCCTGCCCGTCCCCTGTGCGTAGCCGGAAAGTTACCTGCAGCAAATCGCCAAGCAGTTGCCGTTCCAGAGCCTGTCGGATTGTCCGGTACCAGGGCTGGAATCGGAAGTTTTCATGGATGACGATGATCACGCCGGCTTCTTCTGCCAGCTTCGTTGCCTTCCGGGCTTCCTCGAGCGAGGTACAGAACGGTTTCTGACAGATGATCGTCTTCACCCCCTTCCGGATGGCAAGCTCAATGGCGCTGAAATGCGTCGGCGGCGGCGTGATGATGTCCAGCAGGTCGGGTTTCGCCATCTTCAGCATGCACTCCAGATCACTGAAGGCAGTCAGTCCAGTGGCCTTCGCCTTCGCGGGATCCTGATCACAGGAACCGACCAGCCGAACCCGTTCGACCCTGCGCCAGGCATCGTAGTGAAACTGGGCAAAGTAGCCCGCTCCAAGACAGGCAACGCGTAACGTGTCCGAGACGCCCAGGTCTTTTGCAGAGCCGTCGTTCATCTTTTTTCGTCCTCCCGCACACTCCTGAAATCGGCAGAAGACCCGAAGGCTTTCCCTGTTTCGAAGCGGCAATTCCATCATTGGATTTTTGATAGTCGACATTAGCGTCGTTGACAAGGGATTGGTTAGCGTATACGCAATCGAATGTGTAAATTGATACGGCCTTGGAGCGGCCGTGGGAGGAGATTGAAATGCTTGACAAGAAATCCTTGAGCCGCCTGCTGATGAGCGCGGCAATTCTCACAATGGGCATGAGCGGCGCGCAGGCTGTCGAAACCTTGCGATTCAGCCATACGGACAACCCTGGCGGATCCCGTCAGCAGGCTGCAGAACTGTTTGCGGAGAAGGTCGCGGAATATACGGACGGCCGTTACGAAGTTCAGATCTTCCCGTCCGGATCGCTCGCAAACGATCCGAAAGCCATTGAACTGCTGCAGCTTGGCGGCATCGACTTCACGGTTTCGGCCACGGGCAGCTACGCCACGCACATGCCGACGCTGAACCTCACTGCCATGCCCTTCCTCGTCGACACCTACGAGCAGGGTTGGGAACTCTATGACAATTCCGAATGGCTGCAGGGAGAATTCGCCAAGCTGCCGGAAAAGGGTTTCCGGGTACTGTCGACTTGGGAAGCCGGGTTCCGCAGCTTCACCACCAACGAACCGCTGAATTCGCCAGAAGACGCCAAGTCCATGAAAATGCGCGTCTTCCCGAACGACATGATCCGCTGGTCGATGGAAGCCATCGGTTTCCAGACGGTCGTGATGCCGATTACCGACGTCTACATTTCCATTCAGCAGGGCATCGTCAACGGCCAGGAGAACCCGGTCGACACCATCAAGTCACTGCGGTTCTATGAAGTTGCGCCCTACATCACGCTGACACGCCACGTCTACAGCCCTCTGCCCCTGACGGTCGCCGAAAAGACCTGGCAGTCCTTTTCCGACGAAGACAAGGAAGCCGTGATGAAAGCTGCAGCCGATTCCGCAGCCTTCAGCCGAAACCTCGTCAAGAGTTCGGTCGAAAGCCAACTCACGGAAATGCAGGAATCCGGCGCCACGGTCAGCGTTCCCGATATCGCGCCGTTCCGCGAGGCTGTGCAGTCGGTCTACGCAAAGGCCAAGGATGTCTACGGCGAGGAAGCCGTCGACCAGATCCTGTCAGATGCGGCAGCGATCCGCGAAAAACTCCCGGCCCAGAACTGATCAGGCAACGAGATCAACGCACGGGTGATCGAGCCGGTTGCCCGTTGAACAGTTGATCGTTTCTTGTGGGTCGGAGCGCCGAACGGCGTTCGAAAGAACGCAGGGTGCTCCGGGGCTCAACTGCCGGAACCGCACGTCACGCGGCGGTTCCGGCCCTTTTCAAGAAGAGACGACCCTTGGATTACCGAGATCACTATCCGGCTGCGCTTCGCTGGCTCAGCCACCTGGTCGATATATGCCTGGCGCTCGGCGGCTTTTCGATCGTCACCCTGGTGTTCTGCAACGCCTGGCTTCGCGGCTTCGCCGGCTTCGACCTCGCATGGTCGCTGGAAGTGACCAGCTTCCTGCTGCTCTGGAGCACCTTCATCGGCTGTGCGGCAGCGGTTGCCCGGGGCGCGCACATGCGCGTTACCGAAGTTGTCGAGAAACTGGTGCCGCTGACGGGTCAACGTGTCTTGTCGATCGCAATCGACGTGATCATTGTCGTCCTGCTGCTCAGCCTGATCTACACCGGTGTCAATATCTCGGTCCACACCTGGGCACAGAAGACAACGGTTCTCTACTGGCCTGTCGGTCTGCTCTACGCGTCCATGCCAGCCGGCATGACACTGACCCTGATCTTCCATCTCTTCAACATGGTCTACGACCTCAAAAATCCTGTCGTTCCTCATGCAGCGCACTCAGATGGCGGCGAGGCCCTCTCATGATCCTGATCTTCGTTGTTGCGGTCTTCCTGACCTCCGTTTTCATCGGCATTCCGCTGGTCTGGGCAATTCTGATCACCGCTGTCCTGCCGATCATCGTCTTTGATCTCGGCTATCCCTTGCAGGCGCTGTTCCTGAATTTTATCGGCGGGGTGGAGCCGAACCACTTCCTTGCGATCCCGCTCTTCATCGTCGCCGGGGAAATGATGAGCCGCGGTGGTGTCGGCCTGCGCATCATCGGCTTTGCAAGGGCTGCCTTCGGCTTCATGGCAGGCGGGCTCGGCATGGTCGTCGTCGGCGCCTCCATGATTTTCGGCGGCATTTCGGGTTCGGCCATTGCCGACAGTGCAGCCATCGGTTCGGTCATGATCAAGAACATGTCCCGCGAGGGCTACAACACCGCCTTCGCCGCCGGTCTGGTGGCTGCAGCCGGGACGATCGGCATCATCATCCCACCATCCATTCCGATGCTGATCTACGGCTTTGTCGGCAACGTTTCGGTTGCCGATCTCTTTCTCGGTGGCATGGTTCCCGGCATTCTGTTCGGCGCCCTGTTCATGGCGGTTTGTTACTATGTCGGCAAGACCACCAAGTGCGACCCCGGTGGGCGCACCACGACCTTCAAGGAATTGACCAGTTCCTTCATCGGTACCGCCCCTGCCCTGTTCATGCCGATCGTGATCCTCGGCGGCATTTTCACCGGCTGGGTAACCCCTACGGAAGCCGCGGCCCTTGCCGTCGTCTACGGCCTGTTCGTCACAACTGTTGTCTACCGGGACTTCAAACTCCGCGATCTGCCGCGTCTTCTTATCGACAGCTTTGTCACCAGCGCGGTGGTGATGGTCGTGATCGGTGCAACGACAGTCCTTGGCTGGCTGATCACGCTTGAACAGATGCCCCAGATCCTGGTTGGTTTCGTGCAGGCGTTTTCAACCGGACCCTGGATGTTTCTGTTGCTGGTCAATGTCGTGCTTCTGGTCCTCGGTCTCGTTCTCGATCCGGTTCCTGCAATCCTGTTGACGGCACCGCTGTTCCTGCCGACCGCGCAAGCCTTCGGTGTCGACCCGGTCCATCTGGGTGTGATCATGACCTGCAATGTGGCCGTCGGCCTGTTCACACCTCCGGTCGGCGCAACGCTTTATGTTGCCTCGCGGATATCCGGCGTCGGTGTTTTGTCGATCGCCCGCAACATGGCACCGCTCTACATAGCCGCAATCGCCGCCCTGCTCGCCGTGACTTACATACCCTTCCTTTCGATGGGTATGGTGAACCTGTTCCGCTGAGGAGAAGAACATGTATGCCGTAACGGTGGTGTTTCAGATCAAGGCCGAGGCGGTGAAGGATTTTCTGCCGCTCATGATCGCAAACGCCGAAGCGTCCCTGAAGGACGAACCCGGATGCAGGCAATTCGACGTCTGCACCGCCCCTGATCGCCCCGGCGATGTGTTTCTCTATGAACTTTATGACGACGCCGACGCCTTTCAGGCGCATCTGCAAACCCCTCACTTCAAGTCGTTCGATGCAAAGGTTGCCGGGATGATCGCGCAGAAAACGGTCCGAACCTACGCGAAGGTGGCCTCATGAGCCCCTGGCAGGTTTTCGCGGTCAAATATGCCGACAGGAATGCGCGCACGCGCAAGGACAGTTTTCTGTTCGACGACAACCACGACCAGCCACACGAGATGGATTACTTCATCTGGGTGCTGCGGCGGCAGGACGAGATCATCCTGGTCGACACAGGTTACGACGGCGAGGAAGGCGCGCGGCGCGGCCGTCCTGTCCGGCTCAATCCGGTAGAGGCCCTGGCCCCTCTCGGCATTGAACCTGAGGCCGTGACGACCATCATCGTCACCCATCTGCATTATGACCACGCGGGCGGCTTGAAGCATTTTCCCAATGCCACCATCCATCTGCAGGCAGCGGAAATGGCTTTCGCCACAGGTCCCTGCATGTGCCAGGGCGCGATGAAGGCTCCCTACACCGCGGACCATGTCTGTGAAGCTGTGCAAAGGCTCTACTCTGGCCGGGTAATCTTTCATGAAGGAGATGGCGAAGTCCGGGAAGGACTTACAGTTCATCGCATTGGCGGGCACAGCAAGGGGTTGCAGGCGGTTCGTGTACTGACAGAAGCTGGCTGGATGTGCCTGGCTTCCGACGCAGCGCACTACTACGAGAATTTCCTGGAAGCCAAACCGTTCCCGATCGTGGTCGACATGCAGGACATGCTGGATGGTTTTGGAACCATTCAGCACCTTGCCAGCTCGATAGACCTTGTTGTGCCGGGACATGATCCCCTGGTGCGAACGCTCTTTCCGCAACACGGCCCGGACCACATCTTCCGTCTCGACCGTGGTCCGCTCAAGGGGATCCGCTCATGAAGCTGGGCGTGATCGCGGATGATTTTACCGGAGCCTCCGACATTGCATTGATGCTGTCGGAAGGCGGCATGACGGCGGCTCAATATGTCGGTGTACCCGATGTTCCGGCACTAGCGTCGGTGGACGCCGGCATCATCAGTCTGAAGTCCCGAACGATCCCAGCTGCAGAGGCAGTTGCCCAGTCCCTGCGAGCCTGCGACTGGCTGACCGATCAGGGATGCAAGCAGATTGTCTTCAAGATCTGTTCGACGTTCGATTCGACCGACGAAGGCAATATCGGCCCGGTGGCGGAAGCCCTTGCCGACAGGCTTGGCGAGACATGTGTGATCGTCTGCCCGGCCTTTCCGGAAAACGGACGAACCGTCTACCAGGGACATCTCTTCGTCGCAGACAGGCTTTTGAGCGAAAGCGGCATGCGCCACCATCCGTTGACGCCGATGGGCGACCCGGACATCCGGCGCGTGCTGGCTCGTCAGACGTCCTGGGCAGTCGGTCATGTCTCCCTCGATCACGTGGCAGATGGTCCGGCCGCAATCAACCTCGCCTGCCCTGCCGACGGCAAGTCGATGGTGATTGTGGATGCAATCCGCAACGATAATCTTGCCACCATTGGGCGGGCAATCGCGGCACGAAAGCTTCTTGTCGGGGGCTCGGGCTTGGCACTCGGCTTGCCCAAGAACTTTGGCCACGCGCCTGCGGCAGCGAACTGGACCGGACATTCGGGCAAAGCCGTGGTTCTGTCCGGTTCATGTTCAGTGGCAACTCGCGCCCAGGTGGCGAGCTACAAGGCCATTGCGCCCTCGCGTGAACTGACTGTCGACGACATCATGGCGAAGGCACTGTCGGTGCAGGAAATCGCCGGCTGGGTACTTCGCCAGGACGCTTCGCCCCTGCTTTATTCCTCCGCCGACCCGGAGGTGGTGGGTGCTGCCCAACAAAAATACGGCAGGGAAAAAAGTGCGGCAGCGATTGAGCAGTTTTTTTCCGATCTGGCGGCGTCACTGTTCAGCGCCGGCGTCAGCCGAATGGTGGTCGCTGGCGGCGAAACGTCAGGGGCCGTTGTTTCCGGTCTCGGGGCAAACACACTGGATATCGGTCCGAAGATCGCGCCGGGTGTTCCCGCGCTCAAGGTGAGCGGTCAGCCGCTGGCGCTGGCGCTGAAATCCGGCAACTTCGGTGGACCGAACTTCTTCTCCGAGGCGCTCAGCGTTCTGGAGACAAGCCGATGAGCGAAAGCGCAACCACCCGCGAACAGATTTGCCTGATGGCAAAATCGCTGTTCGACCGTGGTTTGACACATGGATCGACCGGCAATCTCTCCGTTCGTCTGTCGGATGGCACATTGCTCGTTACCCCGACCGGCTCCTCCATGGGGTTTCTGGACCCGGCCCGGATCAGCCATCTTTCTGTTCAGGGCGAACTGCTTTCGGGTGACAGGCCGACGAAGGAAATCCCGCTTCACACGGCCTTTTACGAGACCCGCCATTCGGCAGGTGCGGTCGTGCATCTTCATTCGTGCCACTCGGTTGCGCTTTCCCTGTTGCCGGAGATCGATCCGGACAACGTTCTGCCACCCCTGACGGCCTACGGGATCATGCAGCTCGGCAAGGTGAAGCTTCTGCCGTTTTTCGTGCCGGGAGATCCGGCAATGGGAGACGCGGTCCGAGGACTTGCGGGCCGTCGCTCTGCCGTTCTGCTGGCCAACCACGGCCCCGTTGTTGCCGGCCGGGATCTGGCCGCCGCCGTCCATGCCATGGAAGAGCTGGAAGCAACAGCCAGGCTTGCCCTTCTGCTTCGCGGCACTGCCGCAACGGCGCTCAATCCGGACCAGATCGGCCGGATCGTCGAGCGCTACGACGTTGATTGGATTTGAGGAACAGTCCCATGAAAATTGCCCTGATAAAAGGTGACGGTATTGGCGTCGATGTGGCGGAAGCAGCCATTGCCGTGCTGGAAACAGCCTTGAAGCACACGGGAGAACCCGCGCCCCGCTATGACGAGATCCAGGCAGGGGCGGGTTACTTCAAGGAGACTGGCCTCGACATCGAAGACGGCGGAGAGGAACGCGCGGGGCTTGCCGATGCAATTTTCCTTGGAGCCATCGGCCTTCCCTCGATCCGGCATGCAAACGGCACGGAGATCTCGCCGCATTTGCGCCTGCGCGATCGCTTTGGGCTTTATGCGGGTGTTCGCCCGGTCAAAGCCTATCCCAACGCACCGCAAAGGCTCGCCGATCCGCGCGCTGCCGGTATCGATCTCGTTATCCTGCGGGAATCTACCGAAGGGCTGTTCTACTCTGCAGCAGCACACAAGCGCAGCCTCGTAGTCAATGATGACGAAGTGCAGGACGTTTTGCGCATCACGCGCAAAACCACCACCAAGCTGCATCGCTTTGCATTCAACCTTGCCCGCAAACGGCGCGAGCGCGGCCATCCGGGCAGGCTCACCTGTGTCGACAAGGCGAATGTGTTCACCTCTCTGGCCTTCTTCCGCCAGATCTTCGACGAAGTGAAATCGGAATTTGCCGACGTGCCTGTCGGCTACAATTACGTCGACGCACAAGCGCTCGACCTGGTGCGCAAGCCCTGGGAGTTCGACGTTCTGGTGATGGAAAACATGTTCGGCGACATTCTTTCGGACCTTGCCGGTGGCCTGGTGGGTGGCATGGGCATGGCCGCCTGTGGGGAGATCGGCGACACCACCGGATTGTTTCAGCCTGCCCACGGCAGCGCCCCCGACATCATGGGAGAAGACAAGGCCAACCCGCTGGCCGCGATCTTGAGTGCTGCGCTGATGCTGGACTATCTCGCCGAGAAGTTGGACAAGCCCTCCCTTGCAGATGCCGCAGACCTGATCAACGGCGCAGTCGACACCGGCTTTCAGGAAAATGTGTTGCGACCGATGGAATTCGGCGGTGACATGGGAACCAGGGCGGTCACGAACCAGCTGCTTACGCTTGTCGGATCATCGACTGCGATCAGAAGGTCTGCCAGCGCCTAGTGCGCACTGGCATCAAGCCGACAGTACGTCACTTCAGCTTGCGGGAAATGCCACCACAGCTCTCGCGCACGATGAGATCCCCGTGGAGCAGATGAGTGCGCGTTTCCAAGGACCGGTTCGCAAGGCGATCAAGCAGGATTGTCATGGCCTTTTCGCCGATATGTTGCCGGGGTTGGCGGATTGTCGTCAATCCGGGCGTGAAATTGTTGGCAAAGGGAATGTCGTCGAAACCAAGCACGGAGAAATCTTCCGGGACGCGGTAGCCACGCAGTTGAAGTGCCGAGATGACCCCTATGGCGGTGTTGTCGTTGAAACAGAAGAATGCGGTCGGCAGGTCGTCCTTGATGAACAGCCGTTCGACGGCGGCACGCCCGCTCTCGCTGGAGCCGTCGCCCTCCACGCGCCAGTCGCGTAGTGCCTCGGGTGATTCTCTCAACCCTTGCAGATATCCGGAATGGCGAAGATCGCTGCGGATGTCGGCGGGCCCGCCGGAAATATAGGTGATCCGCCGGTGCCCCAGGGAGATCAGATATTCGGTCGCCACCTTGGAGGCCGCGACATCATCCACTCCGACGTAGCTGATTTCGGGGTTCGAGACCGGACGCTCGGTCGCAACGATCGGCGGCAGGTTGGTGAGCGGTGTTTGTGGCTGTCCGGCAACCGGAATATGTCCTGTCAGCAAGACAAGCCCGTCGGCCATGCCCGTCGACAGGAAACGCAGGTAGTTCTGCTCCAGTCCGCTGGTACCTTCGGTGTTGCCGATGAGGACACCATAACCACGGTCGTTTGCCGCTTTTTCCAGCCCTGTCAGAATGCCGGCAAAGTTTGGATCAGCAATGGAAGATGCCAGCACCAGCACCATCTGCGAGCGCTGCATGCGCAGGTTCTGCGCCATGGCGTTGGCGGTGTAGCCGGTCCGGGCAATGGCGGCCGTAACCTTCTTGCGCGTGCTCTCGGCAACCTTCTCCGGCGAGCGCAAGGCCCTGCTGACGGTCGCGATGGATACGCCCGCCAGTTTCGCAACGTCTTCAATGGTCGCCGGCCGCTCGCCCGGTTCGCTCATTTTCTATTTCCAGACATGCTGCGGTGCGGCCTCGTGGTAAGTCTATGAATCGCAACGCCATCTACGCTGTATAGAACGCATTGCACATAATGAAAAGGTTTACAGAGGCCAATGTAAAGGTTTACACGGTCCATGAAAACGTTTACATCAAACGCACGGCGCCAAGGAGGAAGAGGGCTTTGGCGCCTTGGGAGGAACAAGAATGAGCGTGGACACCACTGCTCCGGCAGCGGTCATCGAGGCCGTGAACATCAGCAAATCCTTTGGGCCGGTTCCCGTGCTGTTCAGTGTCAGCATGGACGTCCGCCCTGGCGAGGTTCACGCCCTGATCGGCGAGAACGGCGCCGGCAAGTCGACGCTGATGAAAATCCTCTCCGGTTTTCATGATCCGACCTCCGGCCAGATCCGTCTCGACGGCAAGCAGACCGACCTGCCCGCGAACGGCGGCGCAGAGAAACTCGGCGTCGTGCTGATCCACCAGGAGCTCAACCTCGCCGAACAGATGACGGTAGAGGAAAACGTGTTCCTCGGCCGCGAGATCAAATCCAACGGTTTTCTGGACAAGGCGGCCATGCAGGCAACCGTCCGGAAGTATCTGGACGAGATCGGCCTCGACATTTCCCCGACCGATCGCATTTCCGACCTTACCATCGCCCAGAAGCAGATGGTCGAGATCGTCAAGGCTGTCAGCCGGAACGCCCGCATCCTGATCATGGACGAACCAACCGCCGTTCTGACCGAGGAAGAAACCCAGGTTTTCTTCCGCCAGGTGGAAAAGCTGAAAGAAAGCGGTGTCGGCATCGTTTTCGTTTCGCACAAGCTCAACGAGGTGAAGGAAATTGCCGACCGCGTCACCATCCTGCGTGACGGTCAGTGGATCGACACGCGTGCCTCCAGCGATCTGACGCCGGACATGATGGCCCAGATGATGGTTGGCCGGGAGCTTTCCGACCTCTACCCGCCCATGCATGAGGCAGACGTCGATGCAGAGCTCGTTCTGGAAGTCCAGAACCTGCGTGCGCCGTCCGTCGACAACGTCAGCTTCAGCCTGCGCAAGGGCGAGATATTGGGCTTTTCGGGTCTGATCGGCTCCGGCAGGACCGCAGTCTTCGAGACGATTTGCGGCCTTGCCCCGTTTGAAGCAGGAACCATCAGGCTTTTTGGACGCGACACCGGCCCCATGACCGTCGCGCAGGCACGGGACCTTGGTTTGGCCTATCTCACCAAGGACCGGAAAGAAAAAGGACTGCTTCTCGACAAGAAGATGCGGCCAAACCTGACCCTGTTCGCCCTGCCGAAATTCGTCCGCAATTTCGGTCTCGACAGCAAGGCGGAAGAAGACGCGCTCAACCGTGCCATCCGCCGCTTCGATGTTCGGGCCCGCGACAAGGAAATCACAGTCGGCAAGCTGTCGGGCGGCAACCAGCAGAAGCTGCTGCTCGCCAAGATCATGGAATGCGATCCGAAGATCGTCATCATCGATGAACCGACCCGCGGTATCGATGTCGGCACGAAACAACAGATCTACCACTTCATCGCTGCCCTTGCCGCCGAAGGGGTTTCGGTCGTGGTCATCTCTTCGGAGATGCCGGAGATCATCGGTATTTGCCATCGGGTGGTGGTGATGCGCGAAGGCCATATCACCGGCGTTCTGACCGGCGATCACATCAACGAAAACGAAATCATGCGCTACGCCGCCGGGCTGAAACGGGAGGAACTCCATTGACCATGATGACCGCGTCTGACGATACAGCGGCCAAGCCGGCCAAGAGGTCTTCCATAGACTTCAAGACGATTGGCCCCGCAGTTGCCCTTCTGATCCTTTGCATCATCGGCTTTCTGCTGAACCCTGCCTTCGTCAGCGAAGGCAATCTGACCAACCTTCTGACCCGCTCTGCCTTTATCGGCATCATTGCTGTCGGGGCGACCTTCGTCATCACCGCCGGAGGCATCGATCTGAGTGTGGGGTCCATGGCGGCAGCCATTTCCGGTGTCATGATCATCATCATGAACAACGCCGTCGAAACCATGGGCAGCGGCGTTCCGACAGTTCTGCTCGGCTGCGGCCTTGCTATCGTTCTGGGCATCGGGGCCGGCTGGGTGAATGGTGCCCTGACCACCAAGGGCAAGATCGAAGCCTTCATCGTGACGCTCGGCACCATGGGCATCTATCGCTCGCTGGTGACCTACTTTGCCGATGGCGGCACCCTGTCGCTCAACTTCGATATTCGCGGAACCTACCGGCCCGTCTATTACGACACGTTTCTGGGCCTGCCCTTCCCTGTCTGGGTGTTCATCGCGGTTGCCATCTGCGGCTGGCTGTTGCTGAACCGTACCGCGTTCGGCCGCTATTGCACGGCCATCGGTTCGAACGAGGCTGTCGCCAGATACTCGGCGATCAACGTGGACCGTGTGAAGACGCTTACCTATGTCATCCAGGGCCTGTGCGTTTCCTTTGCCACCATCATTTACGTGCCCCGCCTCGGCTCGGCGTCCGCGTCCACCGGCGTGTTGTGGGAACTTGAGGCGATCGCCGCGGTCATTATCGGCGGTACGGTGCTTAAGGGTGGGTATGGCCGGATCGGTGGCACCATCCTTGGTGCGCTCATTCTCACCACCATCGGCAACATTTTGAACTTCACCGATGTGATCTCGAATTACCTGAATGGAACCATGCAGGGCCTGATCATCATCGTCGCAGTGTTTCTTCAGCGCAGTGACTGGAAGCTCCGCAAGAGCAAGTAAGCCCCTGACCTGATTTCAACCGAACCGGGACCCGTCCCCAATTCAAATACCGGATCGCACCGGACGGGAGAGGTGCGTCCAGATGGCAGCATTGAAGGAGGAAGCAATGCTCATGAAGAAAGCTTTGGGAGTGATCGCGGTAACCGGTGCGCTGGCCTTTGCGGGCGCTGCGGTTGCACAGGAAAAAATCAAGATCGGCGTCAGCTATCCGACCCCGACCCATGCCTGGGCAGCCGGCATGAACTGGCACGCGGAACAAGCGGAAAAGCGGCTTGAGGCGCTTTATCCGGATGTCGATCTCATCCTGGTGAACTCGCCGGATCCGGAAGCACAGGCAAGTGCCCTGGAAGACCTGGTCTCCGTTCACCAGATCAAAGCCCTGGTGGTTCTGCCGTTCGAATCCGAACCGCTGACCGACCCGGTGCTGAACGTCAAGAAATCCGGTGCATGGATCACGGTCGTCGACCGCGGCCTCAGCCAGCCGGGCATCGAAGACCTTTATGTGGCCGGCAACAACCCGGAACTGGGCCGTGTTTCCGCTCAGTACATGAAGACCCGCCTGAAGGACGGCGACAACATCGTCATCCTGCGCGGTATTCCGACGGTCATCGACAATGAGCGCTTCGACGCGTTCATGGCGGAGATCGAAGGCTCCGGCATCAACGTGCTCGACCACAAGCACGCCAACTGGAACCGCGACGACGGCTTTGAAGTGATGCAGGACTTCCTGTCCCGCTTCCCGGACATCGACGCGGTCTGGGCCCAGGACGACGACATCGCCATTGGCGTGGTTGCCGCCCTGAAACAGGCTGGCCGTGACGGCGACGGCATGTTCGTCGTTGGCGGTGCCGGCATGAAGGAAACCATCAAGGCAATCATGGATGGCGACACCCTTATTCCGGTCGACGTTCTCTATCCGCCGGCAATGATCGCCACCGCCATGGACCAGACGGTTGCCGCCTTCAAGTCCAATGGTCCGGTTGCCGGCCGCTACATTCTCGGTGCGACGCTGATCACGCCGGAAAATGCTGAAAACTACTACTTCCCGGATTCGCCCTTCTAAGGCTTCGGGACGTAGCAGGCCGGGGTCTTTCGCGATGGGACCCCGGCCCTTTCCACCTCACCTCACCTTCCCCGATTTCTGGAGAATGTCATGAAAACCATAAAGGGTCCGGCGTTGTTTCTCGCCCAGTTTGCGGGGGACGAAGCGCCGTTCAATTCCTGGGCGTCGATCACGAAATGGGCCGCGGATTGCGGCTATCTTGGCGTTCAGGTACCCAGTTGGGACAGCAGGCTGATCGACCTTGAAAAGGCAGCCAGTTCCAAGACCTATTGCGACGAATTCATTGGGACAGCGCGCGAGAACGGTGTCGAGATCACCGAGCTTTCAACCCACTTGCAGGGTCAGCTCGTTGCCGTGCACCCGGCCTATGACACGGCTTTCGACGGCTTTGCCGCGCCGCATGTCCATGGCAATCCTGCCGCCCGTCAGGCCTGGGCGGTCGACCAGGTCAAACTGGCCCTGGCCGCAAGCCGCAATCTCGGCATTTCGGCCCACGCCACCTTTTCCGGCGCGCTTGCCTGGCCCTATGTCTATCCGTGGCCGCAGCGTCCTGCCGGACTGATCGAAACCGCATTTGACGAACTTGCCAGACGCTGGCGTCCGATCCTCGACTATGCCGAGGAAATGGGGGTTGATGTCTGTTACGAAATTCACCCGGGTGAGGACCTGCATGACGGCATCACCTTCGAGATGTTCCTGGAGCGCGTCAACGGTCACGACCGCTGCAAGATGCTCTACGATCCGTCCCACTATGTGCTGCAATGCCTTGATTATCTGGACAATATCGACATCTACAAGGACCGGATCGGCATGTTCCACGTCAAGGATGCCGAGTTCAACCCGACCGGACGTCAGGGTGTTTATGGCGGCTACCAGTCGTGGGTCGACCGCGCCGGACGCTTCCGCTCCCTTGGCGACGGCCAGGTCGATTTCGGAGCCGTCTTTTCCAAGATGGCCGCGAATGATTTCGATGGCTGGGCCGTGGTTGAGTGGGAATGCTGCCTGAAGCACCCTGAAGACGGGGCCCGGGAAGGCGCGGACTTCGTGAAGGCTCACATCATCCGCGTGACCGAAAAGGCCTTTGACGATTTCGCCGACGGCGGCAGTGACGAGGCAGCCAACCGGAAGATGCTCGGAATCAACTAGAGTTTTGGCTTCGGCGAGGCAACAATTGGACGGGTCGGCGACGACGCTCGCCACCTCTCACTCTCGTCATGAGGAGGACCGCCCGGTCCGTTTCGAAGGGTGGGCTGCAATCTTGAAAACAAGTGGCCCCTCCCTCGAAAAAGCGCATCCGCGCTTCCTCAGCATGAGGTTTCTATGTATGTAAACAACGCGTGTAATCGATTACAGCGCGCGGCACGATAGAACAGAAACAGTTTCAGGAGGAGCGATATGGCCATCGAAGGAAAAGACACCGTGCAGACGCGCCCGATCCGGCTCGGCATGGTCGGCGGCGGCAAGGATGCCTTTATCGGCGCCGTTCACCGAATTGCCGCGCGCATCGACGGCGCCTACGACCTGGTGGCAGGTGCCCTGTCTTCCACCCCGGAGAAAGCGCTTGAATCTGGCCGCGCGCTCGGCCTCAAGGAAGATCGCATCTATGGCTCTTTCGAGGAAATGGCCAAGCGCGAAGCCCGGCTGAAAGACGGCATAGAAGCCGTTGCCATCGTGACGCCGAACCACATGCACTATCCGGCGGCGAAGGAATTCCTGAAACGCGGGATCCATGTCATCTGCGACAAGCCTCTGACTTCGACCCTGGCCGATGCCAAGAAATTCGTGAAGGCTGCGGAAAGCTCCGATGCCCTCTTCTTCCTGACGCACAACTACACCGGTTATCCGATGGTTCGGCAGGCACGCGAGATGGTGGCCAGTGGCGACCTCGGTACGATCCGCGTCGTTCAGGTGGAGTATCCCCAGGACTGGCTGACGGTGGAACAGCACAACAAGCAGGCTGATTGGCGTACAGACCCGGCACGCACGGGCCTTGGCGGCTCCACGGGCGATATCGGCACTCATGCCTATAATCTTGCCTGCTTCATCACAGGCCAGTCGGCGGAAAGCCTTGCAGCCGATCTGCAGTCCTTCGTTCCGGGCCGTCAGGTGGATGACAACGGCCACGTGATGCTGCGCTATGCCAGCGGCGCGCGCGGCATGCTGTGGTGTTCGCAGGTGGCACCGGGCAACGAGAACAATCTCAAGATCCGGATCTATGGCGACAAGGCCGGGCTCGAGTGGCACCAGGAAGACCCGAACTATCTCCACTACACACCTTTCGGAAAGCCGAAGCAGCTGCTGACCCGGGGCGGTGCCGGCATGCTCGACAGCATCGCCTCGGCCACCCGTGTGCCGCCAGGACATCCGGAAGGCTATCTGGAAGGCTTCGCCAACCTCTACAAGGACGCTGCCGACGCCATCCGTGCCCACCAGTCCGGAAAGGACGCCAGCTCTCTGGTTCCGGGAATCACGGACGGACTTGCCGGCGTGCGCTTTGTCGACGCCTGCGTCCGCTCTTCGGCGAAAAACGCTGCCTGGGTGAAGCTGGACGGATAGTCTTGGCTATCGTCGCACTTCACGAAGCCCGGGCTCTGCTGCCCGGGCTTTTGTCGTTTTCAGAGCACTCTCCCTTGAGAATGCAGGGCCACAGAACAACATCCTTGCCGCTCTCGGCAATTCCACACGGTGGTGTGTGCTGGACCCTGGAACTTGACTTGGACCGGGAGGACCAATGATGAGCCTCATCCCTTCCTCGTCGCGCCATGGCTCAACAGTGGTTTCCATGCCTCTTCCTGACCTTCGTCACGCCTCCCGGAAATGGCCCGGCATCGGCGTGGATTGCCGGATCAGGCCCGGAAACGATGAGGGAAAGAGGCAATCCAGATCGTTATTTTTTTCATTATTACAGATACTTACCCATCCCGTTCGCACCGCACAACGCTACTCGCTTTACAAAAGTAATAAAGTATTACTTAATGATTTTTGTGAGGAGAATATACCTTGTGGAGGAGACCCTATGAAACTCAAGGCAATGCTTATTGCCGGGGCAATGTCGTTTGTCCCGATGACCGCCATGGCTGCCGATCTGACCATCGGTTTTTCGCAGATCGGATCTGAATCCGGTTGGCGTGCAGCTGAAACAACTGTCACCAAGCAGGAAGCTGAAAAGCGCGGCATTGATCTGAAATTTGCCGATGCCCAGCAGAAGCAGGAAAACCAGATCAAGGCGATCCGGTCCTTCATCGCGCAGGGTGTCGATGCGATCCTGCTCGCTCCTGTGGTTGCCACCGGTTGGGACGAAGTCCTGGAAGAAGCCAAGGATGCCGAGATCCCGGTCGTGCTGCTTGACCGGACTGTCGACGCACCGGAAGATCTTTACATGACCGCCGTCACGTCGGATCTGGTTCATGAAGGCAGCGTCGCCGGCCAGTGGCTGGTTGATGAAACTGCCGGCGAGAAGTGCGACATCGTCGAACTTCAGGGAACAACCGGTTCCAGCCCCGCCATCGATCGCAAGAAGGGCTTCGAGCAGGCGATTTCCGGCCATGACAATCTGAACATTGTCCGTAGCCAGACCGGCGACTTCACCCGCAGCCAGGGCAAGGTCGTCATGGAAAGCTTCCTGAAGGCTGTTGGCGGCGCCAACATCTGTGCCCTTTATGCCCACAACGACGACATGGCCGTCGGCGCCATCCAGGCGATCAAGGAAGCCGGCCTGAAGCCGGGTGAAGACATCAAGATCGTCTCGATCGACAGTGTTCCGGACATCCACCTGGCGATGGCAAACGGCGAAGCCAATGCCACGATCGAACTGACCCCGAACATGGCAGGCCCGGCGCTGGACGCGCTTGAAGCCTACCTTGCGGATGGCACGATGCCGCCGAAGTGGATCCAGACCGAGTCCAAACTCTACACGCTCAAAGATGATAACATGGCCATCTACGAGATGAAGAAAGACCTGGGATACTAAGAACGATCCCGATGCCGGGCGGCCTGCCGCCCGGCATCTCAAGGTTCAGGAAGTCCGACTTCGGGGGAAGCCGATACATGGCGAGCGTAACCGACCCTGTGCTCGAATGCCGGGGCATATCCAAATTCTTTCCGGGGGCCATAGCGCTGGATGCAGTGGACCTGACCCTTTATCCGGGTGAAGTGCATGCGCTGCTCGGCGAAAACGGGGCCGGAAAATCCACTCTGATCAAATGCCTGACCGGTGCCTATCGGCGCGATGCCGGCACCATCCTCCTGAACAGTCAGGAAATCTCGCCCAACAGCACTCAGGACAGCCAGAAACTGGGTATCGGCACCGTCTACCAGGAAGTGAACCTGCTGCCGAACCTGACTGTTGCGGAGAACCTTTTTCTCGGCCGCCAGCCGATGTGGCACGGGTTCATTTCCCAACGCAAGATGATGAAGATGGCGCGGGATCTGCTTGCCGAATTCGGCCTTTCCGTCAATCCGGCCGAACCGCTGTCGGCCTATTCCGTCGCCGTACAACAGGTGGTCGCGATTGCCCGTGCCGTCGAGCTTTCCGGCAAGGTTCTGATCCTTGACGAACCGACAGCCAGCCTCGACCGGGATGAGGTCGACCTTGTTTTTTCCGTCATTGAAAAACTGAAGGCGCGTGGCCTTGCCATTGTCTTCATCACGCATTTCCTCGACCAGGTGTTCGAGATCTCCGACCGGGCAACGGTGCTGAGAAACGGCCGGGTGGTTGGCACCCGTCAGCTTGCAGACGCAACCCAGACCGAGATCGTGACGCTGATGCTCGGCCGGCAGCTGGAAGATCGCATTCACGACCGCGCCCCGTCGGCAACCGGTGACACATTGATAGAGCTGACGAACTTCGGCAAACGCGGCATGATCACGCCGTTTGACCTGACCGTGCGCAAGGGCGAAGTCGTCGGCCTGGCCGGGCTTCTGGGGTCCGGACGTACGGAAACTGCCGAAATCATCTTTGGCGCCGTGCAGGCCGACCAGGGCGAAGCGCTGCTGGAAGGCAAGAAAGTCACCATCAAGAACCCGCGTGAGGCCGTCGCGCACCGGTTTGCGCTCTGTCCGGAAGACCGGAAGAGCGACGGTATCGTCGGCGATCTTTCCGTGCGGGAGAATATCATTCTGGCTCTGCAGGCCCGACAGGGCTGGTTCCGGCCACTACCGAAAGCAAAGGTCAACGAACTGGCGGAAGCCTATGTGAAGGCCCTCGACATTCGCCTCGCCAGCCTGGACATGCCGATCCGCCTGCTTTCTGGCGGTAATCAGCAGAAGGCACTGCTGGCAAGATGGCTGGCGACCAATCCGGCCTTCCTGATCCTGGATGAACCGACACGCGGCATCGATGTCGGCGCCCACGCGGAAATCATCGCCCTTATCGAGAAGCTGCGCGAAGACGGCATGGCGCTTCTTGTGGCCTCGTCCGAGCTGGAAGAGCTCGTCGCCTATTCCACCCGGGTGATCGTGCTGCGTGACCGGCGTCAGGTATGCGAACTTGCCGGTGACGACATCACGACTTCCAACATTGTCGCGGCCATTGCCGACGAACCCATGGCGGAGGCCGTTTGATGACCGCACATGTTCACAACACCCTCCGGCGGATCACCCCGCAGCTGATCATCCTGGCTGCCGTTCTGATGTTGAACTTCATGGTATTCCCGGATTTCTTCCGGATAGAATTCCAGAACGGTCGCCTCTTCGGCAATCTGATTGACGTGCTCAATCGTGGCGCACCAACCGCCCTTCTGTGCATCGGCATGACACTGGTCATCGCGACCAGAGGCATCGATCTGTCGGTTGGCGCCGTCATGGCAATTGCCGGTGCGGTTGCCGCTTCCCTTGCCGTGGATGGACACGGCTGGCACGTCGCCCTTACCGGTGCGCTTGCCGTCGGTGCGATCTGCGGCCTGTGGAACGGCGTGCTGGTTGCTGTCCTGCGCATTCAGCCGATCGTCGCAACGCTTGTGCTGATGGTCGCCGGCCGGGGTATTGCCCAGCTGGTGACGGAGGGAACGATCCTGACCTTCCTGGATCCTGGCCTCATCCACCTGGGCGCCGGTACGATCCTGGGCATTCCGACCCCGATCCTGATCTGGATCGGGCTTGGGCTCGCGGTTGCGGCCGTGGTCCGCAAGACAGCGCTTGGCATGCTGATCGAGGCAATCGGCATCAACGAGAGCTCTTCGCGCCTTGCGGGCATCAACAGCCGCGTGCTGATCATCTCGGTCTATCTGATTTCCGGTGTCTGTGCGGCCCTGGCCGGCGTTATCGTCGCGGCGGATATCAAGGGGGCAGATGCCAACAATGCCGGTCTCTGGCTGGAACTTGATGCCATCCTTGCGGTGGTGATTGGTGGCAACTCGCTGCTTGGCGGGCGTTTCTCGATCATGGCGTCGCTGCTAGGAGCCCTGATCATCCAGTCGGTGAATTCGGTGATCCTGCTGTCCGGCATGCCGCCTGAATTCAATCTGGTCATCAAGGCACTGATCATCATCGCGATCCTGGTCATCCAGTCTCCGACCGTGAAACACGCGCTTTACATCTTGCGGGCTTCCGCGGAGCCCCAGCCGTCTGACCCCATCAAGGAAGCGAAAGAAAGCCCGCAATGATCCGCTCCACTCATCTGCCGCTTCTGATCACCATCGCGACTTTCGTGCTGGCCTATACGCTGTGCGCGTCGCAATACCCGGCGATGCTGTCGACACGGGTCGTCGCGAACCTTCTGACAGACAACGCCTTTCTTGGAATAGCCGCCGTCGGCATGACCTTCGTGATCCTTTCGGGGGGCATCGATCTTTCGGTCGGCTCGGTGATCGCCTTTACCGGCGTCTTTCTGGCTGTGATCCTGAGGGATACCTCGATCCATCCGCTGGTCGCCTTTGTCCTGGTACTGGCGATCACCATTTCCTTCGGCGCGGCGATGGGGGCGATGATCCACTATCTGGAGATGCCGCCCTTCATCGTCACGCTGGCAGGCATGTTCCTGGCCCGCGGCGCGGCCTATGTACTGTCGACCGACAGCGTGCCGATCACCCACGAGTTCTACGACACACTGCAGTCGCTTTACTGGAAGGCTCCGGGCGGTGGACGTTTCCGGCTCACCGGCATGATCATGCTGCTGACCTTCCTCGTCGGCATCATCGTCGCCCACCGCACCCGCTTCGGCCAGAATGTCTATGCACTTGGCGGCGGGCTGTCGACTGCCCGGCTGATGGGCGTTCCCCTGGCAAGGACCACCATCGGCATCTACGCAACGTCAGGCGGCCTTGCCGGACTTGCCGGGATCATCTTCTCTCTCTACACGTCCGCCGGCTATTCACTGGCGACGGTAGGGGTCGAACTCGACGCCATCGCGGCGGTGGTGATCGGCGGCACATTGCTTACCGGCGGCACTGGTTTTGTCGCAGGCACATTCTTTGGCATTTTGATCATGGGGTTGATACAAACCTTTATCGTGTTCGACGGAACGCTTTCGAGCTGGTGGACAAAGATCGTGATCGGCGGTTTGCTCTTCGGCTTCATCTTGCTTCAGAAGGGACTCACTTGGGCAACGACACTGCGCAGAAAACCAGCGACAGAGTTCGCCGCGCAATCATGACCTTCGTCGCCACCGGCGGGTTGGGAAGCCAGATCGGAAACCATACCGATCAGGTTGTCGAGCAACTGGGAAGAGCCATCGTTGCAGGTGAGTATCCGCCGGAAACGATGATCCCCCTGGACCCGGACATTTCGGAAATGTTCGACGTCTCGCGCACGGTGGTGCGGGAAGCGAAGAAGACGCTGATCGCAAAAGGCCTGATCCAGTCGAAAGCCAAGGTTGGAACCCATGTCCGGCCCGCATCCGAATGGAACATGTTCGATCCGGACGTCCTGCGCTGGCACGCCGCGCTCAACAACCAGCGCCCGTTTCTGGAAGACCTGTTCGAGATCCGCCTGATCTTCGAACCGGCGGCGGCAGGCAGCGCCGCCAAGCGCGCAACCGATGCGGAATGCGTGACCCTGTCCAAACTCTGCGACAACCTTGCCACCGGCAAGGACAGGGCTGCGGTGGCCGTGGCCGATCTCGAGTTTCACAAGATGATCCTGAAGCTCTCCGGCAATCGCTTCCTGCAGTCACTTGGAGATCTCGTTCAGGCCGCGCTGTATTCCCTCTTCATTGCCGAGGCCAACGAGCGCAACGACCAGGAAACCTACGAGTTCGTCGAGCGTCACCGCGCCATCGTCACGGCCATCAAGGCCGGAGACGCGAAGGCTGCTCATGACGCCATGGTCGCCGTCATCCTGGCCGGCCGGAAGATCGAACTGAATATCTGAGGTTTCAAACTTGAAAAAACGCCTCATCCTGAGGAGCGCACTTGTGCGCGTCTCGAAGGATGGGCCACTTGTTCAGAGCAAGGTGCCCATCCTTCGAGACGGACCTGAAGGTCCTCCTCAGGATGAGGTCGTCATTTGATCGCCCACCCGGCTCAACTGGCCGGCAGCAGGTCGTCCGGCAGGTTCTGGTAGCAGACCGGGCGCAGGAAGCGCCGGATAGCCATCGTGCCGACGGAGGTGGCACCGAAGTTGGTCGATGCCGGGTAAGGCCCGCCGTGAACCATGCTGTCGGCAACTTCCACACCGGTCGGGAAGCCATTTGCAAGCACGCGGCCTGCCTTGCGCTCCAGCACCGGCATCAGCTTGCGGGCAAGGTCCTTGTCGCCTTCATCCATCTGCAACGTGCAGGTGAGCTGGCCTTCCAGGCCCTTGGCGATTTCCAGAAGCTGTGCTTCATCCTTCACGCGGACCACGATGCCGAGCGGGCCGAAGACTTCCTCGCCCAGTTCCTCGTTGGCCAGCCAGTTGTCGCCGGTTGTCTCGAAGACGTAAGGTGCGGCTTCACGGGTCTCGCAGGACGTGCCGATCAATTCGCGGACACCGCTGGAAGCGGCAACCCGCTTGGAACCGGACCGGTAGGCGGCCGCAATTCCGTCTGTCAGCATGGTCTGCTTGCCAATGCCGCCGAGGGCTTCTGCTGCTGTCGCAACGAAGGCGTCCGCATCCGGACCTTCGAGCACCAGGATAACGCCCGGGTTGGTGCAGAACTGGCCAGCACCCATTGTCAGCGATCCGGCCCAGCCCTTTGCAATTGCCTCGCCGCGAGCGGAGAGCGCCGCCGGCAGCAGGAACATCGGGTTGACCGAACCAAGTTCACCAAAGAACGGGATCGGCACCGGGCGCTGTGCGCACATGTCGAACAAGGCACGGCCGCCACGCAGGGAGCCAGTGAAACCGACGGCGGTGATCAGCGGGTGCTGAACAAGCGCCTGGCCAACCTCGAAACCATTGCCCTGGATGAAGGAGAAGACACCCGGATGCAGGCCGCAGGACTTGATGGCTGCGGCGATCGCCTCGGCGACAATCTCACCGGTGCCCGGATGGGCCGGGTGGCCACGGACGACCACGGGGCAGCCCGCAGCCAGAGCCGATGCCGTATCACCGCCGGCGGTCGAGAATGCCAGCGGGAAGTTGGAAGCACCGAAGACCGCGACCGGCCCGATCGGGCGCTGGACCAGCTTCAGGTCCGGGCGCGGCAGAGGCTGGCGGTCCGGCAGGGCTTCGTCGTGACGCTTGTCGAGATAATCGCCTTTCAGAATATGCGAGGCAAACAGGCGCAACTGGCCGGTGGTGCGACCACGCTCGCCCTGAAGACGCGCTTCCGGCAAACCGGTTTCGGACGTGCCGATCTCGGTGATGGCGTCCGCACGGGCTTCAATCTCGTCTGCAATGGCATTGAGGAATTTCGCCCGCTCTTCACTGCTGGAATAGCCATAGCTCCAGAAGGCTTCTTCCGCTGCGCGGCAGGCCGCGTCCACCTGGTCGGCGGTACCGACGGAAAAAGCGTGAGACGCGCCATGCGCCGGTTCGGAGGTAAATGTTGCATCGCCGGCAACCCATTGCCCTGCAACAAGCTGCTTTCCGTGAGGCATAAAAGTCATGTCAAACCTTCTGGTTTTGAAGATGGATCAGAATTCGAACGGATCAGTGATGACGCGCCGCCCAAGAGAAAAGGCGTCGCACACATGGATCATCGGCGAGAGATCGACGTCGCTCGTGCCCGATTTCACCAGATCCGCCATACGGACGTAGAGGTTGGCATATTCATGGTTCGTCCCCTGTATAACGGGCTCACCGTCGATTTCCAGCTTCTCACCGCCAAGTGACAGCTTTGCGGCGCCCCGGTCGGTTTCAACGTCGATGTCCCATGTCTGGGGCCCTTCCTGACGCCAGTCGAAATCGGCGGACATTTCCGCGCCAACCGGATCTGCGAAGGTCAGCCCGGCGGCAATCGGCGTTGCCCGGTTCGCCGGAAACTCCAGCGTCGCACCGGTGAGGTGAACCGGATAAGGAAGAACCTCGGTCAGGATCGAGAGCGCATTGATACCTGGGTCGAAGACCCCCATGCCACCCGGCTCCCAGATCCATTCCTGGCCGGGATGCCAACGGCGAACATCTTCCTTCCAGGTGATCTTGAGCCGTTTCAACGTGCGTTCGGCAAGGAATGCCTTCAGCGCCGGTACGCTATCTGCGTAGCGAGAGTGCCAGGTGGCGAACAACGTCACCCCGTGTTGCCTTGCAAGTGCCTCCAGCGCATAGCATTCGGCAAGGCTCTGACCCGGCGGCTTTTCCAGCATCACATGCTTGCCGGCCTTCAAGGCCTTGGCCGCATACTCGAACCGAGGTTGCGGTGGAATGGCGAGCGAGACCGTGGTGATGTCCGGCCGCTTTTCCAGAAGCTCGTCGATCGTCTGGAAATGATCGATCCCGTCAACGCCAGCGTGACGGCTGACGGCCGCCTCCAACTGCCAGTCCGGATTACCGGCAATTGCCGGAATGTGCTGATCGCGGGCAATCTTGCCGATGCCCACCAGCGCCAGTTTTTCTGCCATCAATGTGAATCCTTCGGCACGGCGGAACCGCGGCAGCCTTTCAGGAAGTCGAAATCGGCGCCGGTGTCGGCACCCTGAACGTGGTCATGGAACAGGCGGGCGTAGCCGCTGTCCGGAACATGGTGCGACGGCTTCCATGCTGCAAGCCGTGCGGACAATTCCTGTTCGGAAATGTCGAGATGGATTGTCCGGTTCGCAACATCCAGTTCGATCATGTCGCCGTCTTTCACAACAGCCAAAGGACCTCCGGCAGCAGCCTCCGGAGAGGTGTGCAGGACAACGGTGCCATAAGCCGTGCCGGACATGCGCGCATCCGAAATGCGGACCATGTCGGTAATGCCTTTCTTCAGCACCTTGGGCGGCAAGCCCATGTTGCCGACTTCCGACATGCCCGGGTACCCCTTGGGGCCGCAGTTCTTCAGCACCATGACGCAGGTCTCGTCGATGTCGAGGGCATCGTCGTTGATCTTGGCCTTGTAGTCGTCGATATCTTCAAAGACCACTGCCCTGCCCTTGTGCTGCATCAGATGCGGCGACGCGGCAGACGGTTTCAGGACAGCGCCATTGGGTGCAAGGTTGCCCTTCAGAACCGCGATACCACCCTGGCTGGTCAGCGCCTTTTCCGCCGGCAGGATGACATCCTCGTTCCAGTTCTTCACGTCCTTGACCTGGTCCCACATGGTCTCGCCGGAAACGGTGATGGCATCCTTGTTGAGCATGCCCGCCTCGCCGAGGCGCTTGATCACCACCGGCAGACCACCTGCATAGAAGAACTCTTCCATCAGGTATTTGCCGGAGGGCATCAGGTTGACGATGGTCGGAATGTCCCGACCTGCCTTGTCCCAATCATCAAGCGAGAGGTCGATGCCGACACGGCCGGCGATGGCCAGCAGGTGGATGACAGCGTTGGTCGACCCGCCAATGGCGCCATTGGTGCGGATCGCATTCTCGAAAGATTCGCGGGTCAGGATATCAGACGGTTTCAGATCGTCCTTCACCATCTGCACAATCCGCCGGCCCGAGAGATGCGCCATCACCCGGCGACGGCTGTCGACAGCCGGGATGGCGGCATTGCCGGACAGCGCCATGCCGAGCGCCTCGGCCATAGAGGCCATGGTGGATGCCGTACCCATGGTGTTGCAGCTGCCGGGGGACCGGCTCATGGCGGCCTCGGCCTCCAGAAACTCCTCCTGGGTCATTTCCCCAGCCTTCACCGCCTCGGAGAATTTCCAGAGGTGCGTGCCAGACCCGACCCGTTCGCCCTGGAACCAGCCATTCAGCATTGGGCCGCCGGTGACGACAATTGCCGGAATATCGACAGAGGCTGCGCCCATCAGCAAAGAAGGCGTGGTCTTGTCGCAGCCAACCAGCAAGACGACACCATCCAGAGGTGCCCCGCGGATCGCCTCTTCTACATCCATGCTGGCAAGGTTGCGAAACATCATCGCGGTCGGACGCAGCGTGCTCTCGCCGGTCGAGAACACGGGGAACTCCACCGGAAAGCCGCCGGCCTCGTAGATCCCGTGTTTGACGCGCTCCGCCAGATCGCGCAGATGCGCGTTGCAGGGTGTGAGCTGAGACCAGGTGTTGCAGATGCCAATAACCGGGCGACCATCGAAAAGGTCGTCCGGCAGACCCTGGTTCTTCATCCAGCTGCGGTGATAGATGTGGTCACGGCTGGTGCCGCCGAACCATTCGGTCGACCGCAGTTTGCGCGGCCATTTCGCCGGTTTGAATGCCATGATCTACAGAACCTTCACTTGAGCCGCCCCGGCTTCCGCAGCCTTGAAAGCCAAGCGGTTTTTCAGGGGAACGCCGAACCCCGGCGCGGAAATCTCGACCTCGTCCCCTTCCCGGCAGCCAATGCCATCGGCGAAGGAAAGCGTTGCCGTGCCGAACATGTGTACGTGCAGATCGCCCGGCTGACGGAAAACATCATACTTGAAATGATGGTGTTCCAGGTTCGCCAGCGTGTGGGACATGTTGCCTTCGCCCGACAGGAATGGCTTTTCCCAAAGCACTGCGCCGTCACGGTAGATCCGGCTGGTACCTTCAACCTTCTCCGGAAGCGAACCGACCATCAGCTCCGGCCCGAAGGAGGCCGGACGCAGTTTGGAATGTGCCAGGTACAGATAGTTCTGGCGCTCCATCACGTGATCGGAGAACTCGTTGGCGAGCGCGAAGCCGACACGGAACGGTGTTCCGTCTTCGGCAATAACATATACCCCGGCAATCTCCGGTTCCTCGCCGCCATCCTCGCAGAAACCGGGACTGACAAGATCACCTCCCGGCGCCACCGCGCAGGATCCGTTGCCCTTGTAGAACCATTCCGGCTGGACGCCGACATGGCCCGGCTGCGGCCGACCGCCTTCAAGGCCGAGCTGGAACATCTTCATGCTGTCCGTGACGTTGGCATCGTCGTTCTTCGCCTTGGCGTGCATGGCATCACGAGTTGCCGCGGACCCCAGGTGCGTCAGCCCTGTGCCGGTCAGATGCATATGGGCTGCGTCCGGGTGATCGATCGGCAGCAGCAACCGGCCTTCCGAGGCCAGCTGTTCCAGGTCGACCGCCGCACCGAGTTCATGTCCTCGGATGCATTCGGTCAGGCTCTGGCCTTTTGCGATGGCTTCCTGAACCAGCTCGTAGGTGGAGGCAACTCCCTTCAGGACAGAAGCTTCGCTGCCATTGCGGACGACCACGGCACGTTTGCCGGCATCATCCAGGATCTGGGAAATCAGCATAGCGTTACCCCTGCTTGTTCTTGTTGTAGACGTCGAAAATTACGGCTGCGAGCAGCACGAGGCCCTTGATCATCTGCTGGTAGTCGATACCGATGCCCATGATCGACATGCCGTTGTTGAGCACGCCCATGAGGAAGGCCCCGACAACCGCACCAATGATGGTTCCGACCCCGCCAGACATGGACGCCCCGCCGATGAAGACGGCCGCAATCACGTCCAGTTCCAATGCGAAGCCGGCCTTGGGCGTTGCGGTGTTGAGACGTGCAGCGAATACGAGACCCGCGGCAGCAGCCAGAACGCCCATGTTGGTGAAGGCCAGGAAGGTCAGTCGTTCGGTCTTGATACCGGACAGTTTGGCAGCTTTCTGGTTGCCGCCGAGTGCGTAGATCCGGCGGCCGACCGTCGTCGTTTCGGTGATGAAGGCATAGATGATCGTCAGGACGCCCATGGTGATGAGCACATTCGGCAGGCCGCGGAACAGGGACAGCTTGAACATCACGAACACCAGTGCGGCAGCAATGATCACGTTGCGGGCGACAAAGAAGCTCGTCGGCTCGTCCTCGATGCCGTAGGCCTTGTTCTGTGCCCGCTGGCGCATGCCGATCCAGACCACAAGGGCTGCGGCCACGACACCGGTTGCGAGCGCAAGAACATTGACCTTGCGAGCTCCGAAGAGATCCGCCAGTGCTTCCCCCATGCCGGCCGGGAACATGTCCGGTACGAAACCGGTGGCAATGATCTGGAATTCCTTCGGGAACGGCCCCACCGACTGACCTTCGAGAAGCCAGAGCGACAGGCCGCGGAAGACGAGCATGCCTGCCAGCGTCACGATGAACGACGGTATCTTCCAATAGGCGACCCAGTACCCCTGAGCCGCGCCGATCAGCCCGCCGATGGCCAGGCAGACGATCATCGTGATGTACGGCGATTGGCCGTAGTTGACGATCATGACCGCGGCGAGCGCCCCGATGAAGCCCATCACCGAACCGACCGACAGGTCGATATTGCCCGAGACGATGACGATCAGCATGCCGAGCGCCATGATGATGATGTAGGAGTTCTGCAGCAGCAGGTTGGTGATGTTCACCGCACGCAGCAGCGTGCCATCGGTAACCACCTCGAAGAAGGCCATCACCGCAATCAGCGCGAACAGCAGTCCGTATTGCCGCAAATGCGAGGAGATATACTCGCCGATGCCCTTGGTCTTCACGACCGGCGTCGCATTGGTGTCGCTATCAGCCAGTTCCATGGGTTTTTCTCTCACTCGTTGACAATGAGCGACATGATGCGCTCCTGGCTCGCATCGCCGGCGGCAAGTTCACCGACGAGAGCCCCTTCGTTCATGACGTAGACCCGGTCGCACATGCCGAGCAGTTCCGGCATTTCCGACGAGATCATGACCACGCCTTTGCCCTGCGCGGCGAGGTCGTTGATGATGGTGTAGATTTCATATTTGGCGCCGACGTCGATGCCGCGGGTCGGCTCGTCCAGGATCAGCACTTCCGGCGCGGTGAACAGCCATTTGGCCAACACCACCTTCTGCTGATTGCCTCCGGAAAGGTTGACCGTTTTCTGGAACACCGACGGCGTGCGGATCGCCAGCGCTTCCCGGTATCTCTCGGCAACGCGGGTTTCCTCGTTGCGCTTGAGGATGGGCCCGGAAGAAACGCCGTTCAGATTGGCGAGCGTCGTATTGAACCGGATCGTCTCGTCCAGAACCAGCCCGAGGGCCTTGCGGTCTTCGGTGACGTAGGAGATGCCGGCTGCAATTGCCCGGTCCACGGTGCTGACATCAATCGGCTGGCCCTTGAGCTTCACCGATCCGCTGATGTTACGGCCATAGGACCGGCCGAAGATGGACATGGCCAGTTCGGTCCGACCCGATCCCATCAGTCCGGCAATGCCGACGACCTCGCCAGCCCGGACATTGAAGGAAGCGTTCTTGATCACGCGCCGTTCGGAATGCTCGGGATGCCAGACGGACCAGTCCGTGACTTCCATCAGGACATCGCCCGGTGTCCGGCTGTGTTCCGGGAACCGATGTGTCATGTCCCGACCGACCATGTCACGAACGATATCGTCCTCGCTCAGACCTGCCTTGGCGTCGAGGTTCGAGACGGTCATGCCGTCACGGATCACCGTAACGCTGTCCGCGACATATCGGACTTCGTTGAGCTTGTGCGAGATGATGATGCTGGTGACGCCCTGCGCCTTGAGTTCCAGCATGAGATCAAGCAGCTTGCGGCTGTCGTTTTCCTGCAGTGCCGCGGTCGGCTCGTCCAGGATCAACAGCTTGACGTCCTTCGACAAAGCCTTTGCAATTTCGACGAGCTGCTGCTTGCCGACGCCGATGGAGTCGACCTTGGTCGTCGGGGGCTCCGAAAGACCGACCTTGGCGAGCAGTTCTTCTGTCCGCTGGTTGGTTTTCCGCCAGTCGATCACGCCCTTGCTGGCGCATTCGTTACCCAGGAAGATGTTCTCGGCAATCGAAAGCTGCGGCACCAGGGCAAGTTCCTGGTGAATGATGATGATGCCCTGCTTTTCACTGTCCGATATGCCGGAGAACCGGGCCGGTTCGCCTTCAAAAACAATCTCGCCGTCATATTGACCGTGCGGATAGACGCCGGACAGAACCTTCATCAGTGTGGATTTGCCTGCGCCATTCTCGCCGACGACGGCGTGAATTTCGCCCTTCTGGACATCCAGGTTGACCCGGTCCAGCGCCTTCACGCCGGGAAAGGTCTTGCTGATGTTCTGCATGGAAAGGAGTGCCATCGACCCCGTTCTCCGAATTCCGAGGAAAGACCCGCCCACCGAGCCGGACAATCAGGGTCCGGGTCCATTCCGCTCTCCCAGGACTGCGAGGAAGGGCGGAATTGCCGTGTCGATGGGTGGTAAGTGCTGCCGGACCAGCGGAAGATCAATCGGATGGGATCGATCCTCCTGAAGCTGATCACGTCCAAAGTGCCGGAGCATCCGGTGAGCGCTCGGTTGAACGCAGGATGCTCCGGGGTGTTGTCGTTCTTATTTGACCTGGTCTGCAGTGTAGTAACCGCTGCCGATCAGGATCTCTTCCCAGTTGCTGGCGTCGACGGAAACCGGCTCCAGCAGGTAGGACGGAACAACCTTCACACCGTTGTCGTAGGTGGTGGTGTCGTTGATTTCCGGCTCGCCGCCACCCAGCAGGGCATCAACCATGCCGACAGTGACACGGGCAAGTTCACGGGTATCCTTGAAAACGGTCGAGTACTGCTCGCCGGCCAGGATCGACTTCACGGACGGGACTTCGGCGTCCTGACCGGTCACGATCGGCATCTTCAGATCGCCGGAACCGTAGCCGACACCCTTGAGAGAAGACAGGATGCCGATGGACAGGCCGTCATACGGGCTGAGAGCGCCGTGCAGCTGCTTGTCGGTGTAGTGAGCGGACAACAGGTTATCCATGCGAGACTGCGCAACTGCACCGTCCCAACGCAGCGTACCGACGGTATCCATGCCCATCTGGCCGGACTGGATGACGATCGTGCCATCGTCGATCAGCGGCTGCAGAACGGACATCGCACCGTCGTAGAAGAAATAGGCGTTGTTATCGTCCGGAGAACCGCCAAAGAGTTCAACATTGTAGGGGCCGTCGCCGAAACGCTCTTTCAAGCCGTTCACGAGAGACGTTGCCTGCTGCACGCCGACCTTGAAGTTGTCGAAAGTCGCGTAATAGTCGACGTCGCCACTGTCACGGATCAGGCGGTCGTAGGCGATGACCTTGATGCCGGATGCTGCCGCATTTTCAAGAGCGTTGGAAAGCGTGGTGCCGTCGATGGCGGCGATCACCAGAACGTCCACACCCTTGGTGATCATGTTTTCGATCTGGGCGAGCTGGTTCGGAATATCGTCTTCTGCGTACTGCAGGTCTGCTTCATAGCCGGCTTCGGTGAACTGCTCGACCATGGAATTGCCGTCGGAGATCCAGCGTGCCGAAGATTTCGTCGGCATGGCGATGCCGATGGAGCCTTTGTCCTGGGCCATTGCCGCGCCGGTCAGCGCCACGCCGGACATAAGGGTTGCTGCTGCCGCTACCGCGACAAGCGCCTTGGAAACAAATTTCATATCGTCCTCCCGGACCGGATCCCAGCCGGCCCAATTCAGTCACAGGCATTCACGGGTTGATGCCGGGGAGTACAAAATGGAAAAGTAACATGACGGTCAAATTATTATTCATTATCATTACATACCTTAATTGATATGAAATAACGGAAATCGGCCATGAGCTTGGACTTGCTGCGGCGGGGAATGAAAATCTCCCACTTGCGATTGCTCGCGGAGCTTGCAAAACACACTCGCCTCACCGACGCCGCAAGCGCTCTCGGCATGTCGCAACCGGCCGCTTCGCGTCTGATTTCCGAGGTTGAGCGCGTGGCGGAAGCCGACATTTACGTGCGATCGGGCCGCGGAATCGAGTTGACCGACATCGGCAACAAACTGGCCGAACGCTGTGTGCGCATCCTGCAGGAGTTTGCCGATGCGGGGCGCGATATCGAACAACACAAGTCCGGCCAGAGCGGGCACGTCAGCATCGGGTCGGTGACGGGCCCTGCAATCGAATATGTCCTGCCCGCCATACGTCACGTGCGCCTCAGCTACCCGGATATTTCCATTTCGGTGGAAGTCGGTCCCAGTCTCGATCTGGCACCGATGCTGGAGGACGGGCGGCTCGACTTTTCCCTCAGCCGCGTGCCGGTGGATGAAGATCCGGACCTGTTCGAGGAACGACCTCTCCTGCGCGAACCTGCCTGCCTGGTCGCCCGGACGGATCATCCGCTGACCCGCCTCGCAGCCCCTGTGCCTGCAGAAGCCCTCCTGGGTTTTGACTGGGTGCTTCCGCCTGTTGGCGCCCCAATCCGCACCACGACGGAACAGGCATTGCGCGACAAGGGGCTTGGTCTGCCCACCAAGGTGCTGACGACGTCTTCGTTCCTGTTCACGGTCGCGACTGTGCAGCGTACCAACGCGATTGCCGCTGTCGCTCAATCGGTTGCCTCAAGCTTTGCTGAAAATGCAGACGGAAGCCCGGGCACGATCACGGCCCTTGAAAGCGATCTCACCTTGTCGGTTGAGACCTATTCCTTCCTGACCCGAAAAGGCCAGGTTCTGACGCCCGTCGCCCGGATCGTGGCACGCGAAGTCCTGCGGGCAATCACGGGCGAAACGATACTCGCGTGATTGCAAGTCGCAAGCCGAAGCGATGCAACGTCTTGAAAAACTTGACAAACTGTAGAGGGAGAGTGGTGCCCAGAGCCGGAATCGAACCAGCGACACGCGGATTTTCAATCCGCTGCTCTACCAACTGAGCTATCTGGGCGTGCCTTGCAAGTGGTCCGGGGCGAGCCCCGTTCGCTGAAAGCCCGGTCCTTATAGAGGCTCCCTGAAACCTTGTCCAGCACCCCGGCAAAGTTTTTTGCCGAACGGCCTCACCTCACCTGTTGAAAACTTTCAGCCCCACTAACCTTCTGAAAAACAATACCTTTCCCGAGCCTGACCAAAATCGTTTGGTACTGTGTCACATATATCCGGGCATCTGTCGCAACAAGGCACGTGGTCGGAGGCTCTCTGGCCCACAGTCAAGTCACCACCTCTATGCTGCGGCACGCACCCGATCTCCCCCAAATACCGACATGCAAACGAAAGAAGCGCGCCACGAATGGCGCGCTTCTGACAGTCATCAACGATCCTGTAGATCTTATTTCACGGTGATCCGGTCGTCTGTATAGGCTGAGTAACCGTTCTTGCCTGCAAGATAATCGGATACCACATCGGCCAGGTCCGGGCCGAAGTCATAGGCGTTCATGCCGTTGGTCGCGAAGATCTTGTAGCCGTCGCCGCCACCGCGCATGTAGTTGTTGGACACCACGCCATAGACCTTTTCCGGATCCAGCGGAACGTAGCTGTCGCCTTCCATCACCATGACATCGGAGATCCGCTCCCCGGCAGGTTTGGTCTTGTCGAAGGAATACTTAAGACCGGCGACTTGCGGGAAACGGCCCGCGCCCTCTTCCACCTGGCTGACACCGTTTTCAAGAGCCGCGATCACATCGGAACCCTTGAGTTCGAAAGTGGACAACGTGTTCTGGAACGGCAGCACCGTCAGGACTTCGCCCTTGGTGATCTCACCGGCGTCGATGGAGGCACGCAGACCACCGCCGTTCTGGATGGCGATCTGGACACCCTGGCCCTTGACGCGATCAAGCATGGCATCTGCGACCAGGATCCCCATTTCGCAAGCCTGGGCACGACAGACTTCCCGGTCGGCACCGATGGGAGCATCGGCCTGGGCAACGACTTCCTTGCGGATTTCGTCGAGCGGTTCGGCGAGTTCCTTGATGCGGGAAACAAGTTCCGGATTTTCGACGATGGTGTTGTCGATGACGATCGGCTCACCGGCAGCTTCCGTGATGACGCCATTGTCGTCAAAGGTCACGTTCAGCTCGCCCAGGAACTTGCCGTAGGCGTAGGCCTGAACGACGGCCGTCGGCGTTCCATCCGGACCGTCGATCATGGTCGGATACGGGCCTTCGGCATCGTCCGACGTGTTGGACAGGTAAGTGTTGGAGTGGCCGCCGACAATCACGTCGATGCCAGGTGCCTTGGCAGCAACTTCCTTGTCGACGTTATAGCCGGAGTGGCTGAGGACGATGATCTTGTTGACGCCTTCGGCAGCAAGTTTCTCCGCTTCGCGGGTTACGGCTGCAACCGGATCGGTGAAGGAAATATTCGCGCCGGGGCTGGCCAGTTCATCGGTATCTTCCGGCGTCAGGCCGATCAGGCCGATCTTCTCACCGCCGCGTTCGATGACGATCGAAGGCTTCAGCACATCGGCAAGCTGAGGCTCCTTCGACACATCCGCGTTGGACATCAGGACCGGAAACTCCACCGCATCCATGAAGCCGCGCAGGACTTCAGGTCCATCATCAAATTCATGGTTGCCGACGGTCATTCCGTCGTAGCCGAGCTTGTTCATGAACTCGGCCGCAGCCTTGCCCTTGTAATAGGTATAGAACAGCGTGCCCTGGAACTGGTCACCACCGTCGACGAGGATCGTGTTGTTGCTGGCCGCGCGGCGATCCTTGATGATCGTGTCGAGGCGCGCCGTGCCACCGAAGCATTTGCCTTCTGCATTGTCCTCTTCATCGCAGGTCGAATCGTACTTGTTGATCGGCTCGATACGGCTGTGGAAGTCGTTGGTATGCAAGATCGTCAGCGAATAATCGGCATAGGCTGCCGTCGACAGTGCCGTGGTCACGGACAGCACTGCGGCGCTCAGAAAACGTTTTTTCATCGGACCCTCGCCCTTGGATAGGTTGGTTATGCCGTATCAGGAACGAGACGCCTGACGCCGGCTTCCCGGTGTTCTTAAAAACCCCGTACGCCCCTCAACAAAAGGCATCAACCCTACCGGACAAAACCGGAATTCAGGGCGTCAGGATCGCCGGTATAAAAAGATCTTGGTGCAGTTTTATGACAGCTGCAAGTGTTTGGCGGCTTGAAACTGAAAAAAATTTTGCTGGATAAATATTTTTGCAGCGCTGCCTAAAAATAGCTCAATCCCGCCAACTCTGCCGAGCCAAGTTCCGTGGCAGCCGGCTGAACAGGCAAATGGCAAGGCTTCCCGAAAACTCTGGTGACGGGCGGTTTTCAGGGATTTTTGAGAAGATTTTCAAGAAAGGAGCACTGAGGCGCCGAGTTCTGCCTGGAATACCGGAAAGGCCTTCGCACCTGCTTCGCCGGCAAACGAACCGGCGGATCACATGGCGCATCAGGACCTGTCAGGAGCGGTCTTCGTCCGGGAAATTGCTCTCGTCGATATCGTCGGTTTCCACCACGGGTATGGTGTACCCCTCGGAGAACCAGCGGTTCAGATCAATCTTGGCGCAGCGATCCGAACAGAACGGATAATCGTCCGGCGTCGACAACTTCGAGCAGATCGGACAGGGGCGCATGCGCCGTTCGGGTTTCTGGCTTTCGGCCATTTCACTCTCCGGATTTCAGCTTCGCGCCAACTGCTGAAAAGGCAGCCGGTGATGGTTCATCGGCTTGCCGAACACGATCTCGACAGCCTCAGGCCGCCGCTGTCGCCCAGCCCTGATGAACAGGGTATCCGGCTGAACTCAGCAGGTTCGCGGTTTCCACCAGGGGCAGTCCGACCACCGCCGGGTAGGACCCGACCAGTTTGACGACAAAACTTCCAGCGAGCCCCTGAATGGCATATCCGCCTGCCTTGCCACGCCACTCGCCGGAGGAAATATAGTCGTCCATGTCCTTGCGAGTCAGGCGTTTGAACCGCACGCGGGTTTCGACAAGCTTGGAACGGACCTTGCCGTTTGCCTCTGCAACGGCCACCCCGGTGAACACCCGGTGGCCACGGCCCGACAGGAGAGACAGGCACATGAGCGCCTGATCGGTCAGCTCCGCCTTGGGCAAGGCCCGGCGGCCGACCGCAACCACGGTATCGGCAGCCAGCACCACACTGTCCTGCATCGCTTCGGACGCATCGGCCATCTGACGAACGGCTTCAGCCTTTGCACGCGCCAGGCGCAGCGCAAGACTGCGCGGTGTTTCATGCTTCTTCGGCGTTTCGTCAATATCGGCCGGCAGGAGGTGATCCGGCTCCAGTCCGATCTGCTGCAGCAGCGCGAGGCGGCGCGGCGAAGCGGAGGCCAGGATCAACAGAGGGGCATTGGTCATCTAAGAGCGAGCCTTGCAGCCGGGGTCACCTTGAAGGATCCGCTTACTTGAAGCGGTAGGTGATCCGCCCCTTGGTAAGATCATACGGGGTCATTTCGACAAGAACCTTGTCGCCCGCCAGTACGCGGATACGGTTCTTGCGCATACGCCCTGCCGTGTGGGCAATAATTTCGTGATCATTTTCCAGTTTTACGCGGAACGTCGCGTTCGGCAACAGTTCTGTTACGACGCCCGGAAACTCCAGAGCTTCTTCTTTGGCCATTTGATATCCTGAATAAAGCGGGCCCTGCCCGCGGGTGCCGGGGAAACTAACGGATTAGCGGCAGAAAGTGAACCTTTCTTTCCACTGCCATGCAAAGAAACTGCCAGATCCTATGCATCACCCCCTGCGATCGCCATTTACCGCCGGATTTACGCCGGAAAACCCGGCATTTTCCTGCTGTTCACGCCACTCATCTTCAAGAATTGCGTAATAGAACTCTTCGTCCCAACCACCCTTGAACAGGGCATGCTCGCGAAAATGGGCCTCTCTGCGCATGCCCAGGCGTTCCATCACTCCCCAGGACGCGTTGTTGCGGGCATCGCAGCTGGCGAAGATGCGGTGCAGTCCGAGATCCTCGAACCCCATGCGCAGCAGCGCGCGGCCAGCCTCCGTTGCAAAGCCCCTACCCTGATATTGGGGGTTCAATGTGAACCCGATCGTGCCCTGGCGCGCCTCCACGTTCGTCACCCTCAGCGAAACGTCACCGATGACACCACCGTCCTTCCTTTCCTCTACCGCGAAGGCCAGTGTCCCTTCACCATCCAGGCACTTCATGTCCGCCCATTTGGTCAGTTTCGACCGGATTTCCTCCAGGCTCCGTGGTTCCCAGAACTGGAAACGAGCAACCTCCGGCAGAGACTGGTAGGCATGAAGAGCCTCCGCATCGCCAGGCTCCATAGGACGCAGCACCAGCCGGTCCGTCAGGACCGGGGACGTTATCTCGAATTTCATCTTGTTCCTTCAGGTTCAGCCGCTTGGCGGCGGCGCCCAGTCCAGGCGCTTCTTGATGCGCATCATGAGCTGATCGCGCACTGCCCGGTATTCGCCCAGGATCTGCTCCCGGCTGCCGGTGGCAAGGGTGGGGTCGAGTGTCGGCCAGTATTCGACTTCGACCGATTCCGTTCTTGTCATGTCGAGCGCCTTGTGGTGCGCCTCGGGAGCGAGAGTGACCACAAGATCGAACCCGGATTCGTCCAGATCCTCGAATGTCTTCGGTGTGTGCCGGCTCATGTCGACGCCTATTTCGGCCATGACCGCGTCCACGAACGGGTCAATCTTGCCGGAACGGACACCGGCGGAACGCACATAAATCTGGCCGGGAAAGAGTTTGGCCGTCAGAGCCTCGGCCATGGGCGAGCGTACGGAATTCATTCCGCAGGCAAAAAGCACCGCAGTCGGACGCATGCCCGGCCCGGCCATATCCGTCAGCCCTTCCAGTGCAAGGCGTAAACGAGGGTAAACAGCCGTCGTGCCGTCTGCATGTCGACTTCTATCTTCCCTTCCAGCCGCTCCATCAAAATGGCAGAGCCTTCGTTGTGCACCCCGCGCCGCCCCATGTCGATCGCCTCGATCTGGCTCGGTGTCGCGTGGCGGATAGCCTCGTAATAGCTTTCGCAGATCAGGTCGTAGTCCTTGACGATCTTGCGCAGCGGAGACAGTGACAAAACATGAGTGACGACTTCCTTGTCGTCATCGGTCCTGATCCGGAAAACCAGCTTCTTTTCGATTACCGACAGGTTGAGAACATAGCTCGCAGGCGGATGCCCGACGGGCTGAAACGCGTTTTCCTCAATCAGGTCGTAGATCGCAACAGCACGGTCATGCTCCACTTCCGGTGTGGACCGGGCGATAGAGGCTTCGTCCAAAACCACATCAACCAGCTTTCCGCCGGTTTGTTGCGGTTCGGGATCCGGGTGCGGTTCGCTCATCTGGTCGAAGCCTCTTCTTCAAATCGGGAGCTACAAATTCAGTCTGATGGAAACAGAGCGCGCGTGCGCCGACAACCCCTCTGATTCACCAAGAGCGATTGCCGCCGGCCCGAGCTGACGCAGATTATCCGCATTGCATTTCAGGATCGAGGTGCGTTTGACGAATTCCAGCACGCTCAGACCCGACGAAAAGCGAGCCGACCGCGCGGTCGGCAACACATGATTGGACCCGCCGACATAGTCGCCAATGGCTTCAGGCGTATAATGGCCCAGGAACACGGCGCCTGCGTTGCGCACCTTTTTCAGCAGCGCTTCCGGATCGGCAACGGCAAGTTCCAGGTGTTCGGGAGCAATTCGGTTGGCTAGCGGCATTGCCGCCTCCAGATCGTCCACCAAGATGATTGCTCCGTAATCCTGCCAACTGGCACGGGCAACATCTTCACGCGGCAACGTTTTCAACTGCGCTTCGACCGCAGCTTCCACCTGGTTCGCAAGATCTTCACTGTCGGTGATCAGGATCGACTGCGCAGCGGTATCGTGTTCGGCTTGTGCCAGCAAATCGGCAGCAAGCCAGTCGGCATTGTTGCCTCTGTCAGCCAGGATCAGCACTTCGGACGGGCCCGCGATCATGTCGATGCCGACCGTTCCGAAGACACGGCGCTTGGCAGCCGCCACAAAGGCATTGCCCGGACCGACGATCTTGGCGACCGGGGCAATGGTCTGCGTTCCATAGGCAAGAGCAGCCACGGCCTGTGCACCGCCAATACGATAGATCTCCGTGACACCGGCAATTCTGGCGGCAGCCAGCACCAGCGGGTTCAACACCCCGTCCGGGCTCGGCACCACCATGACAATGCGTTCAACGCCCGCGACCTTGGCCGGCACGGCATTCATCAGAACCGAACTCGGGTAGCTTGCGGTACCACCAGGCACATAGATGCCGACGGCCTCGACAGCAGTCCAGAGCGAACCGAGTTCCACGCCGATGGGATCGGTATAGCGGTCATCCTTCGGCATCTGGCGGGCATGGTGGGCGTGAATGCGGTCGTGGGCAAGCTGCAGGGCGTCCAGCGTCTCCTGCGGCACCTTTGCAAGCGCGGCATCAATTTCTGCGGCGGACACCGTCAATTCGGCCATGCTCTCGGCCTGCAGCCGGTCGAACTTCGCCGTATAGTCGAGGACTGCCTTGTCGCCTTCGGTGCGAACACGCTCGAGAATGTCCCGGACGATCTGGTCGACATCCTCCGACACTTCCCGTTTGCCGGAAAGGAGAGCCTTGAACTGGTCTTCGAAGCGGGCGTCGTTGATGTTAAGGCGTAGAACCACGCAATTCTCCATCATGTGCGGTGCCGTGCACCGTCTGTCATTCCGTGCGAGCGGTCAGCTGAGATCGTGTTGCGGCAGGTTCGGCGTGGACCATGCGGCGCCCAGGTCCGACAGTTGCGCCTCGATGCAGTCCACCTCCAGCGCAAGGCTGCCACCACCTGCAAAGGCGAGCTGGATCGTGCCGGCCGGCTCTTCGCCCGGCTCGAAGGTCACGGCGAGCAGTTCCAAGACGGCACCCTTGGCCTTCTGGTTGATGTTCTGGGCCTTCATGGCCTTGACCTGCGCAAAGGCCAGTGCCGTGCGGCGGCGCTCATGTTCCTTCGATCGCTTGTCGGCTTCCTTGTCCCACACGAACCGGTTCAACACGAACACGGCCTTCTGCTCCTTCGGCAGATAGCGGATATCCGCGATGGTGATCACCGCGTCCTGCAGATGGGCGGAAAGAACCTGAAGGTCTTCCTGGTCAAGGGCGGCAAGTTTCAGCTGGTCCATTTGCTCTTGTTCTGATCCGGTCATGCGTTGTCTGGCAGGACGCATATAAGCGACTTTCTGCCCGGTCCCAAGGCTGTTGCCTAATGGGGAATAACGGTTTTGGCAATCTCCAATGCCCTGAAACATGCCTTGCGGCATCGTGGAGCCCTCAAGGGCCTTCATCCACCCGCTGGCGCAGATCCGCCTTGACCTCGTCCAGCGATGCAATCCGCCGGAAGATCCGACGGCCTAACCAGAGCCCGAACACAAGCAGGAAGAAGCCCAGAGACGGCCCATAGGGCGCCGGAACAAGGACAACAGCGAATAGTGCCGCAAAGGCAAAGGCCAGCTGGACCAAAAACCGGATTGTCTGTGCATTCATGCAGTCGCTCCAACATCGTCCCGCAGGTTTTCCCGGTGTCGATTTGTTATCACCTGCCATCTGCCTTCCGTCTTGCAATCAGGGCACGCATTCTGGAAAGTGACGCCAGCACATCAGGGCGATACCCTACCATCACACGAACGCACGGGCACGTAATGCTGAAACGATCCACCTGCCTCGGCCTACTGGCAGGCAGTCTGCTTCTTTTCCAGACGCCGATGGATGTCCAGTCACAGGATTTTACCGAGAAGGTTCTGGGTGAGACCATATATGTCCCGGCCTATTCGCGGGTCTTTTCCCATCCGAACAGGTCCGACCTTCTGGCGGCAACACTTGCCATCCACAATGTCGACCCTGAAGCCACCATAACGTTGCAGCAGGTCGATTATCACAACGAGGATGGCACCTTGCTGCGCACTCTCCTGGATGCGCCGGTGGACCTTGCGCCCCTGCAGTCCAAAACAGTGCTGATCCCGATCAACGACACCTCTGGCGGCGTCGGGGCGAATTTCCTGCTCGTGTGGTCGTCGGATAGCGGTGCCCTCAGCCCCATCGCAGAAGCCATCATGACCAGTGGCAGCGGCGGTCCCGGCCCCTCTTTCACGTCACGAGGTCGGGTGATCAAGCGGCAAACGGCGGAGTAGATTTCGCGAAAAATGCATCACATGGGGTGCGGCGCAGTCCACGCCGCCCATGCTTTCACACCGTAATTCGACGGCTTTATCAGGCCGAGATGCGCTCGATCTTCGCGCCGCAGCGGGTCAGCTTGTCTTCCAGACGCTCGAACCCGCGGTCGAGGTGATAGACACGGCTGACCGTCGTTTCGCCTTCTGCTGCCAGACCGGCAATAACCAGCGAGACGGACGCCCGCAGATCCGTTGCCATGACCGGAGCACCGCGCAGGGTCGAGACGCCTTCGATCATTGCCGTGCGGCCGTCCACATGGATCTGGGCACCGAGGCGGGCCAGTTCCTGCACGTGCATGAACCGGTTTTCAAAAATGGTTTCGGTAATACGGCTCGTGCCGCCGGCCTTCGTCATCAGGGCCATGAACTGGGCCTGCAGGTCGGTCGGAAAGCCCGGGAACGGTTCGGTGGTGATATCCACCGGCTGGATGCCGTTGCCGTTGCGGTAAACCTTGATGCCCTCGGCGGTCTGCGTAATGTCCGCACCGGTCTGGCGAAGTGTCTCGAGCGCCGTTTCCAGAAGGTCCGAACGGGCGCCTTGCAACAGAACGTCACCGCCGGTCATGGCAACAGCCATGGCATAGGTGCCTGTTTCGATCCGGTCCGGAACAACCGCGTGATGCGCACCATGAAGGCGCGGCACACCCTGGATGCGGATAGTCGATGTGCCTTCACCCTCAATCTTCGCGCCCATGGCCTTCAGGCACTTGGCAAGATCGACGACTTCCGGCTCACGCGCAGCATTGACGATTTCCGTCTCGCCATTGGCCAGCGTCGCCGCCATCATGATTGTGTGGGTTGCACCGACGGAAACCTTCGGAAACTCGACGCGAGCACCTTTCAGCCCACCCGGAGCCTTGACGATGACATAGCCTCCGTCGATCTCGATCTCGGCGCCGAGCGCTGCCAGACCGTCGATGAAGAAGTCTACCGGCCGCGTGCCGATTGCACAGCCGCCAGGCAGCGAGACCCGCGCCTCATGGCTGCGGGCAACCAGCGGGCCGATTACCCAGAAGCTGGCACGCATCTTGGAAACCAGCTCATAAGGAGCGGTCGTGTCGACGATTTCACGGGCGGTCAGGTTCAGCGTCTGTCCGGCAAGGTCATCCTGGCCGCTACGCTTGCCGTTCACCGAGTAATCAACCCCGTGATTGGACAGGATCTGCATAAGCTGGGCAACGTCGCGAAGGCGCGGCACATTCGACAGCGTCAGGGTCTCATCCGTCAGGAGCGATGCGATCATCAGCGGCAGTGCCGCATTCTTCGCGCCGGAAATCGGAATGACACCATTCAGTTCCGCACCGCCAACGACCTTGATACTGTCCATGTTTTTCCCCGAACAGGACCGTGCTCACCGCACGGCCATCCCTTTGCATACGTCAAGAAACTCACATCAAACGTGCGGTCTACACGCAAGTTATGGCCCATGCAAGGCGCGCAACCGGCTGCGACCGGGCATTTTTGGGGCGACACAGTCCTGCCGAACATCCGGCTGGTGGTCCTCAGTCGGCGTCCCGCGTCTTGGCAGCAGACTTGCGGCGGCGCAGATTGGCTCTCAGGGCTTCGGCCAGCCGGTCTTCGCGGGATTTCGCCCCGGCTTTGTCCGACGCCTTTTCGCCTGACTGCTTGCCGGATTTTCCGCCGCCGCTTTCAGCGGACTTGTGCTGCTGGTCTTTTTCGCCCATGGCGCGCCTGTGTGATGATCCTGTGATTCATTTGTCTAGCAAGCTGCCCGCAGCTTGCCTAGGCATCTTGTGTCTTGTGCATTGTTTGCCGACTACCCTGCCAGCTTCAGCAGCATTCGGTTTTCCCATCGCTGCCAAAAACGTGTCCGCGGCCAGGCTGCACCCCATCAGACTCATGCATCATCGCGCCAAGAAGCCTGCACGCGGTGCAGAGCCCCGCCTTCAGTCTTCCCTGTTTCCAAACGTCCCAATTCCCCGGAGGCTGCTTCCACCTGCCTTTCGGCGAGGGCCCGTCTCCCCTCTCCCGAAAAGGCCAATCTGCTCTGCGCCTCGACCGGCAGGATTGCTTAATATCCACAGGCGAAACAGAGCCAAAAGCACCAGCTTTGCCGCGCCAACCCTTCAATCGTCCCGGCTTTGACGGGAGGGAGCAAATGACTGCGGAAAAAAATCCCAAAACACCGCTTGCGTCCCCGAAGGTCTTATGGCAAAAGCCCCCTCATTCCGGTCGGCACCGCTGATCGGCACCAGCACTTGCGTCTTGCAACTCAAGCTTTTCAAGCAAAAAAGTTCGACGCCGCGCCTGTCCCAAAGACAAGCCAGATGCTGCCGTAGCTCAGGGGTAGAGCACTCCCTTGGTAAGGGAGAGGTCGAGAGTTCAAATCTCTCCGGCAGCACCATTTCACATTTCTCCCCGTAAAAGACACTAACACTTTGAATGGTAAGGCGATTTCTGGCGTTCTACAGTCCTCGTTTCGGGTGTATTCCAAGCGCTCATCAAAAGCCTATCTGAGGACTGCTTTCTGCAACTCGACGGCGCATGGGCCCTCAAGGCTTTTCCTCGCGCACCAATGCCGGAATAACGCCGCAATGCTTGGTTTTATGGGGTAAAGCCCTAGCTAAGCTGCTTGCGAGCTTGTGAGGAAATGCGATGAATGAGAGCCAGACGAAATTGACTGCTGCGGAAGCAAAGGGCCTTCGCACTGCCAAGGAGCTTGAAGCTCATCTTGCTTGGCTTGAAACCTTCACACCTGCGGCGCTCGGCGTTCTGGCAATCGCTTCCGGTATCTACACCTACCTGGGTGTGTCCTCTCTGCTGGAGGATACGGGTGCGATGAGTTTCTTCGCGGCGGTGGCCTATTCCGTCGCCGTGTCAGTCGGGATTTTCGTATTCTGGAGCTACATGCTTCGGCTCATGCCCGCGATGCGCAGTGCGGCGGGTTTCATAGGACTTTCGGTTTCTATGCTTGTGGGGTCGGCTGCAATCATTGCCATGTCGAGCTGGCTCAACGCGGCCGCGCTTGCGGGATCGGCGGCTGTCGAACAGCACCTGGATACGACAGTCCGTGACTACCAGGCGGCTTTGGAGCAGGCACATGAGATTGCCCTTTCGGGCCAGGCTCTCGGTCGCGAGGTTCAACGTGCAAAGGAAGCGTTCGAAGCACTCGCCCAACAGGAACGCTCCGGCGAGCTCTCAGGCACAGCGGGCGAAGGCGCAGTCTTTCGAGTGCTGACGCAAAAAACAGAAGAGCTCCAGAACCTTGAGGAGCAGATTTCAGAACAAAAGCCACTGATCGACTCTGCCTTTGCCCGGGGCAACGAAATCCTTGGGCGCATGCGAGCCCTGACGGTTGCCCCCGGCCCGGTTGAACAAAGGTCGGTCGCGTTTTCGGAGGAAAGCGTGCGTCTTGCCGGCGTTATTGCAAACCTGAACCAGTACTCCGTTGCACCGCTCGTCGCTCGAGCCGCCGAGGATCTGCCCGCATCTGTTGTTCTTCCCGAACTTGATGGCCGAAACAGCAGCGTTCGGGACGCTCAATCAAGCACCATCGCATCCGTATTGAACGCCCTCGACCAACGCAGCCAGACCTTGCGGCGAGCAGCCGATGAAGTGCTGGCGTTGGAGCCACCACAGGAGACGGCCTATAATCCGATCTCAAGCGCCGACGCTGTGATCAGGTACGCAGGCAACTTTGTCCCCTCATGGGCTGGTGCTATCGCGATCGACCTCCTGCCCGCCGTTCTGGTCTTTGTGGTCGCAATCACCCAGGCATCGATCCGTAGCGGCCGGGATGGGCTGAGCATCGAGGAAACCCTGACGCTCGCAGACCTCAAGGCAGCAATCAATGCGATGAAGGATGTCGAGGCTTCGATGGGGGCGGCAGACAAGGAAGTCTTGCGCCGTGTCGCAAATGCGGAAACTTCCGAACCCGCAAACCTGAATGCCGCGGAGTAGCACGACGTGTTTTCCGAGCGCCTTGATACGTCGCGGATAACCATTCAGCGCAGCCTGAAGTGGGTTTTGGTCGCCCAGGCGATCCTGGCAGCCTTGTTGGTGCTCTCGCATCTGCAGGCTCAATGGACCTCGGGGGGTGGCGGCAACGATGCACTGCCGTCCGGACCCACGACACCCGGCGATCAAGTGAGACACTACGATCCATCTCGAAGCTTTCCCGACTTCATGCGGACACCCGCCCCGTCGACTGTCAAAATTCCAGGTGACATGCCTCCCAGGCTTCAGTTTGAAGTGATCGACAGGGGCGAATTGGGGGAAGCGATTTTCCTGAAGGGCCGGATCTCATCTGGAGACGCCGAACGCTTCACGAGCTTCCTGGCCAGCCTGGAAGAAGCCCCCAAAGTGGTTTCGCTCCATAGCCCCGGTGGCAATGTGAGTGAGGCATTTGAAATTGGTCGTAGCTTGCGCGCAGCTGAGCTGGATACCACCATGCTGCCTGGTTTGGTGTGCCTTTCGTCGTGTCCTTACATCTTTGCAGCCGGTGTCAATCGTTCAGCCTCCAAGGATGCTGCCGTAGGCATGCATCAGCACTACTATGACACCCCCGGCTACATGCCTGTTTTCCTGGCGGTGGAAGAGATTCAGTACGGCCAGGGGGAAACGATGGAATACCTGATCGAGATGGGTATCGATCCAGGCCTGATGGTCCATTCTCTCAATACGCCCCCCAAGGAAATCTACATCCTTGTTGAAGATGAGCTTCTCGGCACCCGGCTCGCGACGGAAATCCTGGACTGAGTGCCGTTCAGCAGAGGCCCATTGACGACCTGGCGGCAAGGCTGCCGCCGTGAACGTCGGGTTTCGGGACAAGATTTCGAGCTGGCAGATGACCGAACAGGAGACACCAAGTTGCCAATAATCCAATAGGTGTTAAATGACTGCTTTGGGCCCGATAACACGAGTAAGATATGAGTCCTGAACTAGAGAGCTTTTTGCAAGAGCGTGTATTGCCCAGTTATAGGGACATCGTGCTTCGGTTCTGCCGGCAGATGTCCGAGATTGCACCCGAAGCGACACAGCGCATGCGGGGTGGCACGGAAAAGTATTATTCAGTGCCAGTTTACAGAGTTAACCGAGACATTGTGGCTATCAGCCCAACCAAAACTGGCGTTACATTTTCATTTACTCATGGCGCGAGTTTTGACGACCCACATGGATTTCTAAAAGGTTCGGGCAAGAAGTCACGAAATATTCGGGTTTCGAAGATTAGCAACTACCCAACCAACGAGATGGCAGGCTTCATTAAACAAGCTGTGGCGCTGGACACCGAATAGTCTCGGTCCAGATGAACGGCAACTTTCTCCACAAAGTTGCCTATCGTATCGCGTTACGCCATCGTCAGACGGCTCCCACAAAGCCACCAGCGCATCATTCAAGGGAACCGGCTGCTCACCGACGATGGGGCAAGGCATACTCGGCTGGCAAGGGACAACCTTCAAACTCAGCCCGGCTTGCCGGAGACATGATACGGACCAAGAAGAGAGTTCCCTGGAACTGTATCAGCGGCGCCGTCCGCGCCGTATGCTTCCAGCCGGCGTCGAACAGCAGCCACCGGGTCTGAGTCCGCTCCAAAAGCTACAGATGCAACTGGCCAGTTGCAGTGAGCACAGCGGAACCGGTCAGTTCAACAGCGTCAGGGCGCACGAGAATCCGAATATGGCTTTCCCTACCCATACCAACCCCTTGCACAACCGTGAACGTTTCTTGTCCCCCAGCACCGCTGCGGTTGGCCAATAACCACCCCAGTGGGCCTGCGGCACTTCCTGTTGCCGGGTCTTCCCGAATGCCTACGGTTGGATTGAAGAAGCGAGCATAGGCTTCCCCACTCTGTTCACCAGATGTCGTGAATACATAACATCCTTGCGCGCCGGCACGCTCCAACAGCGGAAGAAGCATGGAGGCGTTAGGCTCCGCGCGGTCAACTTCGTCGCGGGAAACGAGCCTGACGAGCATATGCGCCGCACCAGTGGAGACCACGACCGCCTCCTGCGGCCCAAGGGCCGGTTCAGTCTTGTCGAGCCCCAGTGCTTCGGCAAGCGCCTGCAAGTCCCCGACGTCGCCGATATGGCGCGGCATGGCCTGAGACAGGGAGACAGTGGCCCGTCCATTTTCCCGTCCGATCGAAACTGGAAGAAGCTCGTCCCCCAGTTGCTGAACAAACGAGGTGCGTTCACGTAATTGACCCGTTTCTGCCAACCACCACCAGACACCTAGTGCGTTATGGCCGACACCAAACACTTCGTCTCCGGTCGGCGTAAACGATCTAATTCGAAAGTCCGCAGAAGCCTCTGTAGGCGCCAGGACAAATGATGTCTCCGATAAATTGAATTCGACGGCGATCGCGCGCATCGTGTGCTCGTCCAGGTCATCCGCGTCAGCAACCACAGCAAGAGGATTGCCGCGCAGCGGCCTCTCGGCAAACACATCGACGATCGCATACTGTTGAATTTTATTCGTGGTATTCATTTGAATTCCTCTCTGTTTCGCGAAGAATTCTCTTGAAAACGCGAGATTTAGCAATCTAATCTATTTCAACAGTATTGAGAAAAATTGCAAATCAGATGCCACAACCGTCTCTAAAGTCACTACAGGCAGCGGAAGCTGTAGGCCGTTTAGGCAGTTTGTCGCGGGCGGCATCCAGCCTCAATGTGACGCCAAGTGCTGTGAGCCACCAACTACGTCTGCTTGAGGCGCAACTCGAGGTAACGCTGTTCGACAGGACGGATACGGGCTTGGTTCCCACCGCGAAGGGCAGGTTGCTTTTGCCAAAACTCACGGAAGGGTTTCAGGTGATTTCGGACGGGTTAGCCGAGATAAGCGCCAAGCCTCGACCCTTGCTTACCGTTTCGTGCGGTCTCGCTTTTGCCGCGCGTTTTCTTGTGCCGCGTCTGGTGAACTGGAACGCGGAACATCCGGATACAGAGATTAGGCTCGTCACCACCAGCCGACTGGTCGATTTCGATCGGGAAGACATCGACATAGCCATCAGATTTGGCAAAGGCGAGTGGCCGGATGTGAAAACCGAAAAGATCGTGGACCAGTCGATCGAACTCGTCTGCACTCCTGGCCTCAGCAAAGCATTCCTTGCCCAGGCAACAGCCTCCAAAGTTCCGCTCATAGTTGATGAGCAAAGCCTTGTTTCCTGGCCCCAGTGGTCTTCCAGTGTAGGCAATAAGTATCTCGACCCTTCCCGACACCCGGTAGTCCGTGTGCCTGACGCGTCACTATCGTACGAGGCTGCTGTTTCCGGTCAGGGCCTGTGGCTGGCATGGCCAGTTCTGACGCGTGACGCCGTTGCCTCCGGCATTCTGGTGAGACCAGACATTCCGGGATGGGATGCAAATCTCGGATACTGGGCTGTATCGACAGCGTCGAGATGGCGCCGGCCTCAAGTCAGGAAATTTCGTGCCTGGCTGCACCAAACCTGCGCAGCGGCTGCCTGAGGCAGCAGGCATTTCGACAAACCGAAAATGTCGCTGATCTCAATGAGCAGTGCCGATCAGCGAGTATTCGCAGGACACGATTCCGGATGCGGTCATGACGAGCTTCATCTCGCAAGACCACTGTTCGGAAAGGCAATCACAAGAATGTCCACTTTGCTGACCGGTACTTGCATCGAAAAAACGCGTCAGCTGACAGAGACTGCCCAGGAACTGCCGTCAGTTTTCCGATGGGCACTTTGAGCTGGCCTTGGCCAGAGCAACAAGCGTTATTTGCCGGAAGAGACGTCAGCGACGCAGCGGTGGAGATGTCGTGCCAGCGTCGTCGCTGCTGCTTTCGCCTCCTTGTGTTTCGGTCGAACCAGATGGAATGCGCCATCTGGAAACAGCGGCTGGTCCCGGAACACCGCGAGCTGCCCCTGCCGCAGCAGGTCGCTTGAATTTGAAACCCATCCCAGCATCACTCCCATCCCGGCAATCGCAGCCTGGGTGGCCTGAACATAGTTGCTGAACGTCCGGTTGCCCTGCCCGCCTCCGGAAAGGCCCATAGCTTCGAAATATTGATCCCACCTCGGCCAGCATTCATCCTCAGCCTCGACATTCAGTAAAGTCGCCTTTGCCAAATCGCCGTTGCCGAGACGCATCATGGCCTCCGGACTGCAGACTGGTATCAGGCGCTCGCGAAACAGAAGTTCGCTTTCGCCATCGGCCCAGTCTCCGGAACCATAGCGAATGAGTAGATCCGTTTCGGAGGCAAACTGCGGGATCAAGTTCGTGGTCGAGACTTTCACGGTAATTTCGGGATGCTGGTTATAGAACTCGGCGAGGCGCGGCATCAGCCAATAGGTGCCGGTACAGATGGTACATGCCACTGTCACTATATTTTGGTCGGCACTTTCCAACGCCTTTATATGATCCACCGCCTGCCCGATCTGATCGAATCCGCTCGAAACTCCCTGAAGCAAGATCCGTCCGGCTTCCGTTAACGCGGCCGGCCGGACCCGGCGATCCAGTAACTTTGTTCCGACGTGGTCCTCAAGATTTCGCAGCGCCTGGCTGACCGCGGGTTGGGTCACGTTCAACTCCGCAGCGGCGTTCTGCACTCCTCCGGTTCGCAGAACCGCTTCGAAGGTCGTGAGAAGACGAAGTGGCGGAATCTCGCGCCTCATTTATATAATCTCATGATTATGTTGGATTAGAATTTATCACCTTCCAACTATATGATTTTTTTGGAAAAAATTAAAGTGCTGAACGAAAAATTGCTTTCGAAATTCAAACTTGCATAAGCAGAGAGATGTTGATGAGCGAGATGGTTTCCCCTACCCCAACCATGGAATTGAGCGCTGCCGAGGTTCAGTCCTTGCGGATAGATCTGGCAGCAGCTTTTCGACTGACCGTGCTGTTTGACTGGCATGAGTCCGTTGGCAACCACTTCAGTGCCGCGGTTTCCGCGAATGGGACACGCTTTCTGATGAACCCGCGCTGGCATCACTTTGGCGAAGTGCGAGCGAGCGACCTTATTCTTCTCGATGCGGACGACGCGAGCGTGATGTCCCGACCGAATGCGCCCGATCCCTCCGGCTGGACTATCCATGGAGCAGTGCATCGTCAGTGTCCTGACGCCCGTGTCCTGCTGCATTGCCACCCGCCCTATGCCACTGCACTTGCAAGCTTGTATAATCCGGAAATGCTGCCCATTGACCAGAACACAGCGCGTTTCTTCGGAAAACTCGGTGTCGACCTGGATTTCGGCGGGATCGCCAACGATGCGGAAGAAGGTGAGCGACTGGCTGCCGCATTCCGAAACAAATGCGCCCTCCTCATGGGAAATCACGGCGTCAGCGTGACCGGCCCTACAGTCGCGGAAGCATTCGAAGAACTGTATTTCCTGGAACGCGCGGCCAAGACCCTCGTTCTCGCTTATTCAACGGGACGTTCGCTCAGTATCATGTCCGACGACCTGGCGCAGAAGACAGCCGACGGCTGGCTCCCCTACCGAGACCAGGCATTTGCGCATTTCGACTATCTGAAACGGCAACTCGACAAAACAGATCCCTCCTATCGCGACTGACAGAAAACAATCATCTCGAAAATGGAGAGCTTGAATGACGAAACCTGAGGTTCTGTTCTTCGACGTTCTGGGAACGGTCGTCGACTGGCGCGGCAGCATTGCCGCAGAGGTATCCTCCTTTCTGGCGCGCAACAACGCAGCGCACATTGACGCCGGCGCGTTGGCCGATGCCTGGGTCGGACGATACGACAGTTCTGTCGAGCCTATTCGCCGGGGTCTGCAATCCTTTGCCACTTTGGACGTGGTCAACTTGTCTAATCTGGAAGGCACACTGGAGGAATTCGGGTTGAAAATCTCCGAGTTGCCTCACGCAGAATTGGTCCACCTTAACCAGGCATGGCATCGCCTCAAGCCGTGGCCCGATTCCGTGAAAGGAATATCCAACATGAAGGAACGATTTGTCGTTGCACCGCTGTCGGATGGGCACACGAGACTTCTGGTGAACATGGCAAAACACGGCGGCTTGCCATGGGATACAGTCATCGGTGCGGATATCTCGCGAACTTACAAACCAATGCCGCAAGCCTATTTTCGCGCCTGCGAGGTGTTGGGAGTAAAACCTCACAATGCGATGCTGATTGCCGCGCACGACTACGATCTATACGCCGCACGTGAATGCGGGTTCAAAACAGCCCTCGTCGTCCGCGAGAACGCACAAGATCCGTCTAAAACTGGCGAACCCGGGTCGAACGAATATTGGGATTTCAGCGTGGGCAATCTGATCGAACTCGCAAATATCCTTTTGGCGGCTTAAGCCCCCATGACGACGATCCGAAACGGCCGGCAAATCAGGCATCTGCAGTCTTGTGGGTCCCTCTTTGGTTTGCGGTGCTCTTTAGGGACGCTGGATTGGTTTTCCTGAGCCTCGCACCGGGGTCAAACAGCGAAGGCTGACACCGCAATCACGGGCCGAATTCGTTGTAAGAGATACGCTGCCAGTTCAAAAACAATGTTGCTCGGGTATAGCGGGCCAAACCCCATCAGCTCACTGCCTCGCCCGAGCAAGGACACCATATTCCCCCCCATGCGTGACACCGTGATCGATACCCGACAGATACCGGGTCTTGAATTCGGTCACCGTTCCCAGATCCTTCATTTCATACCCCCGGTCGGCCAGGAAGCTCTTGACCGTGCCATGGGCGATCCGCCAATGGATGCTTTCGCCTTTCATGCGTAAATAGGTGCCAAGCAGGGGCCCGGTGTTATTCTCCGGCGCTTCCAAGGGCTCCACGCAGGTGCAAACCAACCATGGTGCGGCCCCCTGGGAGAGCGTGACCAAAGTCTCGAGCATCTCGGTGACCTGCTCTTCTGTCAGATAAGCCATCACCCCCTCGCAGATATAGAGCGTGGTCCGTTCGGGCTGGAAACCCGAGAACCCTCCCAGGCGAGCGGCCAGGGTCTGCCGCGTGAAGTCCACGGACAGTTGATGGAGATTTTCCGCGGCAGCCATTCGCTCCCCTAGGGCCTGGGCCTTGGCCGCCCCTGTCGCCGGATGGTCGATCTCGATGAAATTGACTTCGGGAAAACGTTCATGCAGACGCCAGGTCAAGGTGTCGAAACCAGCCCCCAGATTGACAACCTGCGTCACTCCTTCTGCCTCGATCGCGGACAGCACGGCGTCCTCGATGAACCGTTTGCGCAGGGCGTAATGCAGGGTCAGCCCCGGGACCAACAGGGTTTCCATCAAGGGAACAATCGTCCGGAACAGGGCGCTGTCGAGCTGACGCAAGCGTTTGCGTCCTTCCTCGGTGGCGGCCAGAATAGTCTGCCCCGCTGTCAGAACATCTTCGGCGACCAACCCGTTGTAGCGGGGCTTTCTCCCCACATACAGGAGCCCTTGAAGAACGGCATAGGCCGTGGCGCTCGCTTCATTTTCCTTCATGGTCCGTCCGATCCTCAATTCTCTGTTCCAGCCAACGCTCTTCCGCGCTGCCCATGACCCCATTCAACAAGGTGGCCAAATCGCCAACCCCGGGCTCCTGAAAAAGGGACGAATGGTCCCCTGGCAAGGTGACCCAATCCACTGCGTCCGTCCCCGACAGCCATTCCCTGGCCCCCAGGCGGACCATCCATGCGCCCCGGCTTCGCCCGACGAAGGTCATTCGCCCCGACCAGCGCGAGACCGAATGAGACCGGGCGATGCGAAGCATGTTCAGCAAGCGGCGGTCGTCCGCCAACTCGCCAAATCGCCCATCGCCGGTCCAACGGCCCAAACGATCGAACACCCCCGGCAGCGTGTGCATGATCTCCAGCACCAGGCGCCCCAGCCAGGTCCAACGCGGTCCAAGACTGTCCACCAGGGTCAAGCTCAGCACCGTAACGCCCCGCTCTTCCAGGACGCGAGCCAGGTCGTGGGCAGGCAATCCGCCGATGGAATATCCAAGCAGATGAACGGGCGCACTTTCCGCGAGACGCGCCACCTGGTCGGCGTAGGACGCGACCAGGTCGGCCATGTGCGTGATGGCGGGCTGGTCGAACAAGGCCGGTGGAGCAAGGCAATGGACGGATCTGCCTGGGGGCAGAACATGGGACAGTCGTTCAAAGGCCATCTCCCCCCGCGTCCCGGGTGCGATGAGGAACAACGGGGGACCCTCGCCGCCGGATCGCAGTTGCCGGTGAAGAGGCCCCTTCCCGGTCTCCAGAGCGCTCTCACCATCAGCGGCCTCCCGGCGTAACAGCATCACGAACTCGCGAACCGTGGGTGCGGCATACAGGCTGGTGGCAGGGACCTTCCGCCCCAATTCCGCTTCGATCCGCGTCATGATCCGAACGGCCAGAAGAGAGTGTCCACCGATGTTGAAAAAATTCGCATCAAGGGGAACGGGAGCACCTCCAAGTACTTCCGACCAGATCGAGGAAACGACCCGTTCCAAGGGATCCCCCTCATCACCAGCCTCCACGTAAGAAGAACCAATAGCGCCCGCGTCGATGCGATCGGAGTTCCCCGGAGCCGGTAATCTTGCCCGGTCCACCTTGCCGTTCCGGGTGAGCGGAAGCGCCTCCAGCCAGCAATAGGCGATCGGACGCTGGGCCGGAGGCATGGTCTCCACCAGGACGCCATGCAAGCGTCCCACGGACGGCCTCGCCTGCGGAGCTGCCACGACATACGCGACCAGTTCCAGCCCCTCGCCCGTTTCCTTTGGGCGAGGCTCGACGACAACCTCCTTGATGCCCGGCACGGTGCGGAGGCGCGCTTCAACTTCGCCCGGCTCCACCCTTTGGCCATTGATCTTCACCTGACCATCAAGGCGCCCGGAGAACCAAAGAAGCCCTTCTGCGTCCAGCCAGCCACCATCGCCGGTCCAGTACAGAAGCCCCCCATCGGAAGAAAGGGGATCGGCTCGATAGCGAGCTGCGGTTTCTTCCGATCGGCTCCGGTACCCCAGGGCCAGAGCCGGTCCCCCGACGGCGATTTCGCCGATCACCCCGGGTGGAAGCGGCCGCCCCTGGGCATCAAGGACGCGGACCACGGTGTCATCCATTGGATAGCCCACCGCTCCGACACGGTGAGGCGGCTGGTCGGTTGCGTCCCAGACGGTGGCGCAAATCGTTGTTTCCGTAGCGCCATAGACGTTGAACAGGCGCGCTCCGGATGTGGCCACCAAACGATCCCTCAGGGCTGGGGTCAATGTCTCTCCACCGCAGGTGACGCCGCGCAGGCTTCGGCATCCCATATAGTCGGGTTGGCTAACCACCTCCCGCAGCATGGAGGGGACGCCCACACAGTGGGTGACCTGTTCCTGAACCATCAGCCGGGCCACAGCCCCCGGATCGAAACCCTCCCCTTCAGGGCTGACAACAAGGGTGGCGCCGGTGGTTACCGCCATCAACGCCTCCTGAACGGAAGGATCGAAAGCTGGTGAGATGTAATTCAGGACCCGGTCACCCGGACCGACCTCCAAACGGCGGCAAAGGTCCAGAAGACGGGAAGAAAGGGCTCCGTGGGGGAAAACAACACCCTTTGGCCGGCCCGTGGATCCGGATGTATGGAGGACAAAGGCAGGATCATCCGTGGAAACTGCACGGATGGAAGTCGCGCGGACGGTGGGACCCGAGGCGGTTTCGGTTCCCGCGGACAGGGTAGGAATACCCTCCAACTCAGACAGGCTGCCCCGCGTTATCACGGCGAGGGGACGGGCATCGGCCAAGATCTCCGCCACCCGTCCCGGAGGCGCGGCCACATCCATCGGCATGACCGCCAGTCCGGATTCCAGGATCGCCAATTGGGCCACGAGAAGGTCTGCCGATCGGGGTAAAAGCGTCGCGACCAACTCGCCGGGGGTGCCGCCGAACGCCACAAGCCGCGCGGCCAGGGCATCCACGCGCGCCCAAAGAGTGGCGTTGTCGAGGCTCGTCGCCCCGTCGCGCACCGCCAACCGCTCCGGATGCGCCACGGCCAGACGGCGGGCACGCAGATGCACCGGCTCGGGGTCTCCCTTTTCCCAACGCATGGAGGAAGCGTCAGGGAAGGCCAAGTCAACATCGCCCGGACGAGTAACCGGATCCCGCACCAAGGCTTCCAACATCTCCCGATAGGAAGACTCCAGGCTTGCCGCGGTCTCCTTGCGGATCTGGCCTGGGTCGAAGACCACCATCCCTACGGTACCTTCGGGCGTATCGAACACCTGAAGGTTCACCTGTGCCCCATCTTCCATCTGAGGCAGGAGGAAACCCGACGCACCTTCCGTCAGGGCTTCTTTCAGGGTTGCGGCCAGGGGTTGGGTAAAGACACCATGGCCGAATTGCACCTGAAGATAAGGACCTGGCCCTCCCACCCGTTGCGGATCAACGGCCTCGATGACATTGGGAAAAGGAATTGCCCGACGGTCGAGAAGCTCACCCATCCGGGCATTGAGCTTCTTGGCCAAGTCGCCGAGAGACCAGTCTTCCGCCTCCTTTTCCATCAGCGAAGGCATGACCATGGGAAGCGGGTTCACCGCGTAACCAACCCCGTTCATGCCGAATGGCCGGATATCGGCCATGAACGTCACTGCCATGGGGCTCGGCGCCCCCAGTCGAACCAAGGACGCCCACCAGGCGGCCAAATGAAGCGACGCGCGCCCAACGCCCAAACGCGCAGCCCGGTCCGCAACTGCCAAGGACAGACGCTGGGACAACGCGAAACGGCACGCCGGAAAGGCCGCTGCCGCTTCCCCAGGGACAGGGGCGGGCCAAGGGAGACGCACCGATACCGGGACCTCGTCCAACTCCGTGCGCCAGGCATCCATTGCCTCCTGTCGCCCTGCTCCCACCAAGGCCGCCTCCTCCCGACCGCGCGGATCGGGTGGCGGATCGAACTGGTCGAAGGTGTCCCCCCTCAGGAGACCGACAAGTTCCTGGGCGAGACGATCCAGGGATCGGGCGTCACACAGAAGATGGTGAATTGCGAGCACGGCAGGGCGCACGCCATCGACAACAGGCCCAAGCACCAACCGAACGCCTTGACCATCGGTGGGATCCAGAGGAGCCTTGGCGCTGGACCAAAGGCGCGTTTCAAGGGAAGCGATGGCCTCATCCGCCTGGACATCCAGGACAACGAGCGACGGTTCTGGCTGGTCCTGAGGAAGGAACCGCGCTCCCCCACTGCCCAACACCACACGAAAACCGAGAACTGGATGCCGCCGGACCAAGTCCGCAAGGGCCATCTTCACCGTCGAATTGGAAGGCATACCAGGTAAAAGGATCGGGGATTGCGTCACCATCGACCACTGCCCCATATCGGCGAACAGCAACGCCGCCTCACCCCGGCCCAGGGGTCGCCCTCCGTCGCCAGTGGCGGCCAGGACAGGAGAACCGCGACCCGTTTCGGCCCCGGGGTTCAAAGGTGAGTGGTGCGCGATCCAGGCAGAGACCTCGCCCAGTGTCCCCTCGCGCATCAACGCAAGAGGCGGTGCCTGACCATGGCGGACTTCCAACCACCCCGCGAGCGCGAGCACACCCAGGGAGTCCAGGCCCAGGGCGAAAAGGGGTTCATCGACATCCAACGAGACACCGCGACCCAGTTGGCCTTCCAACCAACTCTTCAAATCCTCAACAGGACCAGCGAGGGACGAGCCGTCGGATGCCGGTGGATCGGCATCAACGTCCGTCCAAAACGAGGTCAGCCGCCCATTCTTCAGGGCATCCCGCATGGCCCCGCGCCGAACCTTCCCACTGGAAGTGCGGATCACCTCCCGCCGGGGAACCAATTCCAAGCGATCCAGCGTGAGGTCCATCTGGCGCCAAAGGGAGGTGCGAATGGCTTTGGCGACGGCCCGGGCCTCGTCCTCCCCGACCTCCTTGCGCAGACCGGCGACCATCGCAACCCGATCTCCGTCGCCCCAAGCGAAAGCCGCCTGACACCCCGGTTCCAGCAGGGGGTGAGCTTCCTGGGCCAGTCGTTCCAGGTCCTGGGGATAAAGAACACGACCATGGCGAAGAATGGCGTCGTCCATGCGTCCCGTAACGAACAGCTCTCCATCGTCCAGGAAGCCCAGATCGCGGGTGCGCAGAAACCGCTCTTCCCCCGGGGGAAAACCGTCAAGACGGACATTCACGTACTGCGAGGCACCGGTATCGTTCCAGTAGCTGGCCGTCACCTGAGGACCGGCAACCCAGATTTCACCCACTTGTCCATCGGGTAGAACGCCATGCGTTTGCGGATCCACGACCAGAAGGTCCACGGTCTTGACCGGCCACCCCAAGGAGACCAGGGCACTGGAACGCTCTCCATCCTCATTCTCCGACATCCCGGCGCGCCGCGCGACCCCACGGTCCAGCCCGACATAGCGGCGAACCAGAGGCAGTGCCCCGGGGCGGGAGGTGGAAATGGTCAGGGTTGCCTCTGCCATGCCATAGGTTGGATACAGTGCTTCCGCCTTCAGGCCAAAGGGAGCGAAGGCCTCAACGAAGCGGCTCAAGGTTGTCGCACGAACGGGCTCGGCGCCATTGAAGACAACCTCCAGAGTGGAAAGACCCATCTCCGGTACAGGTCGTCCTTTCGCCTTGGCCCGAGCGAGGGCATCGACACAGGCATCAAAGGCGAAGTTCGGTCCGCCACTGACCGTCGCACCGTGGTCGGAAATAGCCTGAAGCCAGCGCAAGGGATCACGAACAATGGTGCTGGGCGGCAAAATGATCGACTGACCACCGTTGAGGATGGTTTGAAGAAACCCGCCGAACAGGCCCAAGTCGTGGAAGACCGGCAACCAGGACACACAGATCGACTCGGCATTGAGTGCCATGGCCTGGCCTGTCGCCTCGAAGTTCGCCATGATCGCTCCATGGGTAACCGTCACGCCTTTGGGCGTCGAGGTCGACCCCGAGGTATACTGCAGGAGTGCCAGGTCCCCCTTGTCCGGCCAAGGGTCGCCGGAAAAGCCGGCCAAGGTCTCGCCCAGACCGTCGGTTGTCAGGGCTTCCAAATCGGGCCAGGCCGGCATGGTTCTCCAGGCTGTCTCGGTGAGAAAGTCCGTGAGTTCCCCAGGCATCTCGGCCCCAAGCAGCGGAGCCCCCTCGCCCTCCACCAGACCCAAGGCGGGATGACAGTCCGCGGCGATCCTCATAAGCCGTTCCCCGGTGATTCGTCGGGGAACGGGGACCGCGACGCCCTTCAGGCGAAGGCAGGCCAGAAAAGCCAGGCAAAACCCCAAGGTATTTTCCTGGGCAAGCAGAACCCGGTCTCCTGCGCGAATGAGCGGTGCCAATCGACCAGCCAAACCTTCCACGGCCCGCCAAAGAGTAAGAAAATCAACTTCCCGCGCCGTTTGAACCGGGGCTGCGGGGAACATCAGTGCAGGACGCGCACCTTGGAGAAGAGCCCAGCTCTTCAGCAAATCAAGGCAGCTTTGACAATTTTCACCATGCAAGCCGGAATTATTACTTGGCCGTGTGTCCAATTTATTTCTAGCCCCAAGTTCGCCCCCATTATTTTAGACCGGGCGCCAGCTTCCCCTCGAGAGACAATAGAAAAATATTTGCCTTCCAAAAATGACACTTAGCACATACCCTGCGAATTACGCAGGGCTCATCACAAAATTTCGCGGGACATCGCACCGCGGATTTTACTTTCGCAAGATGAATATAATTTCAAGTAAATGTATCCAAAAAAGGTACAAATTTATGAAATCTGATGACAACGTCGCGATCGAAGACAAAAATCCAAAGAAAGACTTCGATCTGGACAGCAGATGGGGAAACTATATTAAGGCCGGTACGGATTTCCCGGTGGCCCGCAAGATCGAAATTGACGAGATGCTCGAACGGGCATCGGCACAGGAGGGCGAGAAAGTCGCCGATTTTGGTTGTGGCGATGGGGCCATCACCCTTCCCCTGGCTGAGGCCGTGGGACCAGACGGACACGTCACCGCGCTGGACGCTTCAGACGGGATGTTGCGCGGACTGACCCGGCGGATAGGTGATCTCGCCGTGGACGCAGTACATTTGACCGGACCGGACCTGCCGCTCGCCGATGGCTCCGTCGATCTCGTAACGTCTCTAGCCAATTTCCACCATGTGCCCGACAAGATTCGGCAAGCCCGTGAATTCGCCCGGATTCTGCGCCCCGGTGGGCGTCTCGTCATCGGTGACGTGCCCGATAACACCAATATTCAACGTTACTTCGACGGCGCAGTGGACGAAATGTCCTCCACCGGACACAAACATCGTTTTCTGGACCCTTGGGACGCCGAGTTCATGTGTGCGGAATCGGGACTGACCCTCGTATCCTGGGAAATTCGTCCCGTTCCATGGATTTTCGCTTCCCCATCCGACGCAGCGCGCTTCCTCCACCTGATCCATGACGCCACCTGCACACCGCAGGAGTGCCTGGACCGTGCACGCCTGGACCTGGGCTACCACGAGGAACCGGGCCGCTTCCTCCTGTTCTGGAAGTTGTTCTACCTGATTGCCCACAAACCAATCTCTTGAGGCGCCACCAGGGTGCGGGCTTTGTTCCCGCCCCGTGCCATACTGTCCCGGCTTCAGCCGTTTTGGTGACCCCCAATGCCCATGCCCCCCTCCCTCACTCCCGCTGCCCTGCTACGCGAGATGGACCCTTTCCGGGATCTGCCCGAGGAGGTTCTGGCCCAGTTGGCGGATACCGCGACCTTCCTTGCCTCGTCGAGCGCGCCTCGATGGCCCGCCAGGCCACATGACTCCGCGACCACGCTTTTTGAGGGCGAACCGGGCGCGCCCCACACTTTCGTCCCTGTCCCACCGCCTTCTGAAGGGGAGAGGCCATTCCGGGCGGGATCGATCCTCGCACTCGACAGTCGGACCCTGCGCCGCGCCTACCTGGATGCTCCGGACCTCTTCCGCACTCACCCGACCCATACCGTGGCGCAATCCCTGCAAAGCCGGGTTTCCAAAACCCTTCGCCATGAAACGGCGTTTCGGAACGCCTCGCCTGAACTGCTCTCCGATCTTGAAACCCGCCTTCCCGTTCGTGTCCATGCAGGAGGCGAGCGTATCTTTTCCCAGGGCGCAATCTCGGAATATCTGTTGATCGTCGTTTCAGGTATGGTCCGCCCCTCCCAGCACCAGCCTGACGGCGACATCAAGATCTTTTCCCCTCTCGGTTCCGGGGCCGTGGTCGGAGAAATGGGCGTCGTGCTCGGCGACACCCGAGCCGCGGATTTGACCGCTGTTCGGGATTGCGAATGCCTGGAGATGGATCAAGAGATCTACCGATCCTTGCTCGTCGCCCATCCGATGGAAATAAGCAGGATCCTTGGTGGTGTGATCCGAGGCCACCTTGTCGCCGCGACTGAACGACAACCACACAGCCATCCCTCGGCCATCGCCATCGTGCCCCTTGATGCACCTGAAAACGCGGTCATGGCGGCGCATGAACTGCTTCCCGCGTTCACTACACTGGGGCGCGTCAGCGCCTTGACCAGGGAAGATGGCCTCGCCATGTCCGAGTTTGGCCATGGCATAGAAACCGCGCATTTGAACGCTCTTGAGAAGTCCGTCGACCTGCTCCTTTATGTAGCCGACGAGGTCGAGGGAGCCTGGCGCGACTGTTGCCTGCGTCATGCAGACCATGTCCTCTTCGTCACCTCTTGGGATGCCGAAACGGCACTTCGCCCGGTTGAAGTTCAATTTGCCGAGAACAAGACCCATTCCATGAAGCGGCATTCCCTCCTGGTGCTCCATCCCGCCCAGGCCCCCCGTCCGCGGAGAGCCAGGGAATGGCGTGCCGAGCGGGAGAATGCTCCCCAACACCACCTGCGCCTTTCGACCCCCGCGGATGCCGGACGGGTGGCGCGGACATTGGTTGGAAAGGCGCGCGGTCTGGTCCTGGGAGGGGGCGGCGCACGCGGGTTCGCTCATGTGGGGGTCATCCGCGAGTTGAAATCCCGGGGGATTGACGTGGACATGGTGGGGGGTAACAGCATGGGAGCCCTTATCGGCGCCCAATTCGCCAAGGGGGACAGCCCGGACGAGATCCTTGAAAACACCCTCGCCCTGACCCGAAAGGGGGAGCGCCCAACCCTTCCCCTGGTGTCTCTTGTCGGAGGTCGACGGTTTGCACGCTCCCTGGAGAACATGTTCGAAGGCTTGACCTTCGAAGACCTCTGGACCCCCTTCTTCACCGTCGCCTGCGACCTTACCCAGGCAACCACCGAGGTGCTGGACAGTGGCCCTCTCCATTTCGCAGTGCGCGCGAGCAACTCTCCGGCCGGCATTTTTCCACCAACCTTGAAACAGGGGCATTTGCTGGTGGATGGAGCGATTTTGAACAACGTCCCGGTCGACGCGATGCGGGACCGCGTCGGGTCGGGCGAGGTGATCGCGGTCGACGTCAATCCCCGCGAAGACCTAGTCGTCGATGCCTCCCTGGAACGGTTCGGCCCGCTTGATGTGTTGACCCGCCTGTTTTCACGCCGGACGGAGAAGCTGCCAACCCTGCCTGAAATCCTAGTGCGTGCCGGCATTGTCGGCGGCATCGCCCATCGGGACCAAACCAAGGCGATGGCAGACCTCTTGATTGAACCCCCGGTGGGTCGCTTCCCCCTTATCGGCTATGGCCAGGCTCATACCATCGCCCAGGTCGGTCAGGATGCCGCGAGAGCGCGATTGAGCTGAACCGTTTCCTGTGCATGTTTCCGCTTTGAGTTTGAGCCCATCCCTTTAAGGAAACGAGCCCCGGAGAACAGAGAAAAAGCTTCTGGATTATGTAAGTCGATTTCTCATGCCGCTGGTATTTCAGAACGAGCTGGAGCGACGATACCGAGGATCGCGCCACTGTCCCTATTGAACGTAATCCAGCCCTTTGGCCGGATGAGGGGCTTGAATTTCGATCCGTTGTGAAACGCAAGTGAGTTCCACCGCGAGACACCAGGTGACAAGCGACGCGGCGCACTCCTCCAGCAACACTTTCTTGCGAGCCGAGTTCAGCCTTCCAGGATGCGTCTCAGTGAAACAACCGCGGCCGAGGTCCGGTTTTCAACGCCCACCTTGCCGAAGATCCGGTCAAGATGCTTGTTCACCGTGCGCGGGCTCATGTCCAGAATGGAGGCGATTTCCTTGTTGGACTTGCCGTTGGCAATCCAGATCAGGACTTCGGCTTCGCGTTCCGTCAGGTCGAAGGCATCCTTCAGGATTTCGGAAGGCACGCTCTCCGAGACATCCGACACGCGCAGCAGATGCTCACCCGCGCTGATGTTACCGGCATAAGTGAACCGCAACTCCCGTCCCTTGATACGGGCAACAATGTCCTCTTCCTTCTGGGCAGCCTTTCCCTGTGGCAGCAGGTAATGGCGCAGCCAGTCGACGGCAGCTTCCGGCAACTGCCCGGCAGCCGCTGCGTCCTCGGCCGTGCCCGTACCAAGCAGCGCGGAGGCCTGCGGTGTCGCCCAGCATACGGCGCCCGAGAGGTCGACCGACATCAAGTAACGTCCGGATGCATCAAGTGCGACATGGGCGCTGCGCGAATTCCGGGCGTTGGAAATATGCACGCGCAGGCGGGCGATCAGTTCGTCCGGGTTGACCGGCTTGGTGACATAGTCGACGCCACCTGATTCCAGGCCCCTGACAATGTGTTCCGTCTCGCTCAGTCCGGTCATGAAGAGAACCGGTACATCCCGAAGGTCTTCCAGCGCCTTCAGGCGCTTGCTGGTTTCGAATCCGTCGAGCTCCGGCATGATCGCGTCCATGAGGATCGCATTGGGGATCACGCGGGCTGCGATTTCTATCGCCTTTCGACCGCTTTGAGCCACCAGAACGGTGAAACCGGCTTCCTCCAGGGCGTCCGAAAGCATGCCCAGGGAAGAAGGCGTGTCATCGACCAGCAGCACCGTCTCGGCCTGACTAGGAGCATTCATGATCATGTCCGAGCCTTTCCAGAAGCTTGTCGTATTGGGTGAGATCGAATTCCTTGATGAGACGCCGCATGTGATGGACAAAGTCCGCCGCTTGCGGCTCATGCGCCTCGATGTCGTCGAGCTTTGCCTTGATTCCACGCACATAGCCGATGTCGCTCAGCTGTTTCAAAATCCCGAGGCTCTCTTCCGACGGCAGGCAGGCCTTCTCGAATATCGCCCTGCCCGACGATCGCAGGCCCTCTGCCGGCGGCGCTGCCGCAGGGTCGTCCGTGCGCCAGACGAGTTTCAATGCCAGCTGAAGCTTGTCCTGCAATTCCTGCAGCCTCACGGGCTTCACCAGGTAGTCGTCATGATAGATCCGGTGCACCGGGTCCCGGCCGCTGTCATCCGCATTGGCTGAAATCATGATGATGACCGCATCGCCAAATCCGCTTTCCCGCAGCTTGCGGGCAAGGTCCCAGCCACTCATGCCCGGCATGCTTATGTCGAGCAGAAAGGCATCGGGATGTTCGTCCTGTACCATCGCCAGACACGAGCGGCCGCTTGCCGCGGCAAGAACCTTGAAACCGAGAGGCGACAGGAAATCCCTGATCAGCTCCCTTTGGGCGGGGTCGTCATCCACCACCATGATCGTCTGGATCGGACCGTGATACCCGCGAATGCGTTTTTCCGCCCGCCCCGCCTGGATCGGCGCTTCCGCGGCGCTCAAAAGCATGCGGACCTTGAACGTGCTGCCGGCACCAACCGTGCTTGAAACCTGGATGTCACCGCCCATCACTTCGCTCAGGAGTTTGGTGATCGTCAGACCGAGCCCCGTCCCGGGAACGGCCTCCTTGCCGTCTTCCTCTATGCGTTCGAACGGATTGAAGATCCGCTCGAGATTTTCCGGAGCGATGCCGATGCCGGTATCGACCACTGCAAATTCGGCAACTTGGCTGTGATAGGACACCTTCAGTTTGACGCTTCCTGTGTCTGTCCATTTGATGGCGTTCGACAACAGGTTGATCAGCACCTGCCGCAAGCGCTTCTCGTCACCGAACACGAACACCGGAAGGTTTTCGGCAGGCTCGAACAGAAAGCGCAATTCCTTGGCGTCGGTCTGAAGCCGGAACATGTCGACGGTCTGCGCCAGGAATTCATGCAGGTTGAACCGTTCCCGATAGATGGTGAGATGCCCGGCCTCGATCTTGGAGATGTCCAGCAGGCCCTCGATCAGCCCGGCCAGGTGATCGGCCGAATGCTGGATCACCTTCACGGCGTCGCGTCTGTGGGCGGGGATTGCCGGGTCCTTGCGCATCAACTGGGCGTAGCCGGAGATCGCATTTAGCGGCGAGCGCAGTTCGTGGCTGATGCCGACCACATAACGGCTCTTGGCTTCGTTGGCGGCCTCCGCGGCTTCCTTGGCTTTCTGCAGCTTGGCGTCGGTGCGTTTGTGGGCGCGGATTTCCTTCATCAGGAGGCTGGTCTGGCGCCTTGTTTCCTCATTGGCGAATTTCCGGCTTTCGTGGACAAGAACGAACAGCCAGGCCATGACACCCGAGGTGACCAGCAGAATGAAGAAGACCTGGGTCAGCGCCCTGCCAACCCCTTCGCTACCCGCCCCTGGCGAAATGGTTTCCGCCTCGACATAGACAAGCGACAGGATCGCTCCGAGCGAAGCGGTGATCAGGATCATGACACTGAAATAAAGCCCGATCCGGGAGCTCATCCAGCCGGCGATCCGGTCCGGAAGGATCGAATGAAGCAGAACAGTGACCTGGTCGCCGATGCGTGCTTCCTGTTTGCAGTCATCCTCGCAGCGCGCATCGAGCGAGCAGCACAGCGAGCAGATCGGCCCCGAATAGACCGGGCAATGCGCCATGTCTTCATGCTCGAACGTATGCTCGCAAATACAGCATTGAATGTCGGGGGGACGTTCGCCGTCGGGGGTTACAGCCCGTACAGGTTCACGGGCGATATAATATTTGCCGCCGGTCGCATAGGCGATCAGCGGGGCAAGGAGAATGGCGGTAAACAGAGCAATGTAGCTTGCCAGCGCATGAGCGGTCTGGCCGAACACCCCGGAATAGGCGATGAGGGCGATCAGGCTTGCCGCGCCCATAGAGCCAAGGCCGACCGGATTGATGTCGTACAGATGGGCACGCTTGAACTCGATATGTTTCGGGCTCAGCCCAAGCGGCTTGTTGATGACAAGATCGGCAAAGATCGCGCCGATCCAGGCAACGGCAACCACGGAATAAAGACCGAGCGTGCGTTCCAGCGCCTTGTAGACACCAAGCTCCATGAGCGCGAGTGCAATCGACACGTTGAAGACCAGCCACACCACCCGGCCCGGGTGGCTGTGGGTGAGACGGGAGAAGAAGTTCGACCAGGCAATGGAGCCGGCGTAGGAGTTGGTCACGTTGATCTTGACCTGGCAGACAATCACGAAGAGCCCTGTCAGGGCGACTGCCACCTCCGGCGTCGTAGCCTTGGTGAAGGCGACCAGATACATGTGCGTCGGTTCGATTGCCTTGTCCGGGCTGAGGCCGCTCTGCAGGGCCAGAACCACCAGGAACGAACCCAGCAGCAGTTTCACCGCGCCGATAAGGATCCAGCCTGGACCTGCCGCCAGAAGGGCGAACCACCATTTCAGCCTGTGCCCGCGCCGTTGACGCGGCAGAAAGCGCAGGAAATCAACCTGTTCGCCGATCTGCGCGATCAGCGAGAATAGAACGGCGCTTGAAGCACCGAAAAGCAGGAGGCTGAACTGGCCGCCCTCGTCGCCCAGCCGGCCAGAGAAGTTCTGCCAGTCGTCCAGCGGGGCCACGCCCTGCCAGGCCAGGAAAGCAAACGGCAGGATCTGCAACACGATCCAGAGCGGCTGGGTGTAGATCTGCAGCCGACTGATCAGGGTGATGCCGTAGATCACCAACGGAATGACCACAAGCGTGCACAGAAGGTAACCGATGTTAAGCGGCACACCGAGGAACAGCTCCAGCGCCGTTGCCATGATGGCCGCCTCGAGGGCGAAGAAGATGAAGGTGAAACTTGCGTAGATCAGCGAGGTTACTGTCGAGCCGATATAACCGAACCCGGCTCCGCGGGTGAGCAGGTCGATATCCACCCCGTATTTCACGGCATGGTAGGCAATCGGAAGGCCGGTAATGAAGATGAGCAGGCAGACGACGGCAATCGACGAGACGGCATTCGTGAAACCGTAGTTGTAGGTGACGGCAGCCCCGATCGCCTCAAGGGCCAGGAAGGAAATTGCGCCCAGCGCGGTGTTGGCAACCCAGACCGGAGACCAGCGGCGAGCGCTTTTGGCGGTGAAACGGAGCGCAAAGTCCTCCAGGGTCTGGTTTGCGACCCATTGATTGTATGTTCTCCGCAGGCGCACAACCCGCTGATGACTACCCATTGCCCATCACCATCCCGCCCGCCGGAACCGGCGCGCCAGCCCACTCATTGTGCATTGCATCTATTTTTCATGCACATTTTTGTTCAAGATTTGCGACCTCCCCCTCGAATTGATCAACAACCGTCAATCGACGAACTTCCTAGCAATTTCTATGCCTCATTCAAAAAATATTAAAAAATTCCAATATACCCACCAATACAAATCGTTCGAATTCAAAAAATACGAATGACAACTTACATTACGATCGAATTTCAGATTTTTGGACTATGAATTTATTCCAAACATGGAAGTCTTTCACATGCGGCAGTGCGGAGAAATAAGTCAAATAACCCACAGCAACTGACGCATTGCGGCACTGCACAATTCCAGACGAGCCTTGGATGCATGCGGAGGAGCTTCACGGCGCTCTGCTTCAACCTCAACCTCAGAGGGGTCCAGAGAATGAAACGTCTGAAAGACTTGATTGACCACCGGCTGTCTCGCCGGTCCGTGCTGTCAGGCACGGCAGCCGCGGCAATGCTGGCCACCGCCAGCACATTTGCACCTGCCATCGCCGACGACGCCAACACGACTGGCCTCGCGGTCACAGAAGACACCGTGAAGGTCGGCATCCTGCACTCCGTCACCGGAACCATGGCGATTTCCGAGACCGGATCGGTGCAGGCAGAAAAGCTCGCCATCGACCAGATCAACGCCATGGGCGGCGTGCTTGGACGCAAGATCGAATACATCCAGGAAGATGGCGCATCCGACTGGCCGACCTTTGCCGAAAAGGCAAAAAAGTTGCTGGTGAACGACAAGGTCGCGGCTGTTTTCGGATGCTGGACATCCGCATCGCGCAAGGCTGTTCTGCCCGTCTTCGAGCAGTATAACGGCATGCTCTACTATCCGACCTTCTATGAAGGCCTGGAACAGTCCCCCAACGTGATCTACACCGGCCAGGAAGCCACCCAGCAGATCATCGCCGGCATCGACTGGGTCGCCAAGGAAAAAGGCGCCAAGAGCTTCTACCTGCTTGGTTCCGACTATATCTGGCCGCGGACGTCCAACAAGATCGCCCGCAAGCACATCGAGAAGCTTGGCCTGGAGGTTGTCGGCGAAGAGTACTATCCGCTCGGCCACACCCAGTTCAACTCGGTGATCAACAAGATCAAGCTGAAGAAGCCGGACGTGATCTACGCCATTGTCGTGGGTGGTTCCAACGTTGCCTTCTACAAGCAGCTGAAGGCTGCCGGCATCGACATGACCAAGGAAAAGCCGGTTCTTCTGACCATCTCGGTGACCGAGGATGAAATCCGCGGCATCGGCGGCGAGAACATCGAAGGCGCTTATGCCGCCATGAAGTACTTCCAGTCTCTCGACAATGAGAACAACGCCGAATTCGTCAAGTCCTTCAAGGAAATGTGGGGGGACGACATCGTTATTGGCGACGTGACCCAGGCCGCCTATCTCGGCCCCTGGCTCTGGAAGGCCGCGGTTGAAAAGGCCGGCAGCTTCGACATCGACAAGGTGCGCCTTGCCTCCCCGGGCATCGAACTCACCACCGCGCCGGAAGGCTATGTCCGCGTCCATGAAAATCACCACCTGTGGTCCAAGACACGGATCGGCCTTGCCAAGCCGGACGGCCAGTACGAGCTGGTTTACGAGACGGCCGACCTGATGGAGCCGGATCCGTTCCCGGAAGGCTACCAATAAGCCTCCGTTAGTTCCCCCAGGGATGGAAACGCCCTTCCAGAAAGCGGGCATAACCGGGGCGCTGCGTGGAGGCAGCCTGCGCAGCGCCCGTCCCCTTCGTTTCAAACCCTTATTCGCAGCAGGGGAACAGGCGTTCCGCCTTGACCCCGCAGCATGGAGACGCGCGCAATGTTCGCCGATTATTCATGGACGGAACTCGGGTCCATATTCGCCATGCAGGGTTTTGCCGGACTGATCCTGTTTTCCGTTTTCGTCCTCATGGCCCTGGGTCTTGCAATCATTTTCGGCCAGATGGGCGTCATCAACATGGCTCACGGCGAGTTCATGATCCTGGGCGCCTATGTCACCTATCTCTGCTCCAATTTCGTCGAGACCTATGTCCCGTCCCTGTTCGGCATCTACTTCTTCTTCGCCATGGCATTGGCCTTCGTCGCCGCGGGTGCACTCGGGGCACTCGTCGAATGGTCGCTCATAAGGCATCTCTACAAGCGTCCGCTGGATACCCTGCTGGCCACCTGGGGCCTGAGCCTTATCCTGCAGCAGGCCTACCGGTCGATCTTCGGCGCGCGTGAAGTCGGCGTCAGCCTGCCGAACTGGCTGCTCGGGTCCGTGCCGCTGACGGACATCATCGAAATTCCGATCAACGGCATCTTCGTCATGGTACTGACCCTGGTCATCGCCATCGGCGTCTATTTCATCCTGTTCCGCTCCCGCATGGGCATGCAGACCCGTGCTGTGGTCCAGAACCGCGTCATGGCCGGTGCCGTCGGCATCAACACCGAAAGGGTCGACCGGCACACTTTCGCGCTCGGCTGCGGCATTGCAGGCATCGCCGGCAGCGCCTTCACCATGATCGGCTCGACCGGCCCGACCGCCGGGCAGCTTTATATCGTCGATACCTTCCTGATCGTCGTTTTCGGCGGCGCTGCAAGCCTGCTCGGAACGATCGCGTCTTCCTTCGCAATCAGCCAGGCCCAGTCCACCATGGAGTTCTTCCTTTCCGGCTCCATGGCGAAGGTCCTCACCCTGCTGACCGTCGTCGGGATCCTGATGCTGCGCCCCGAAGGTCTCTTCTCCCTGAAAATCCGTCGCTGAGGAGGTTCCGATGACACATGTGAAATCCCTGCTGTCTCGACAGGAACTGATCGGACTGCTGGTCGTGGCCACGCTGATCTTCGTCTTGATGCCCCTGTCGATGGACATCTTCCGTCTCAACCTGTTCGGCAAATACCTGACCTATGCCTTCGTCGCCATCGGGCTGGTGCTGTGCTGGGGCAAGGGTGGCATCCTGAGCCTCGGGCAAGGCGTCTTCTTCGGCTTGGGCGGCTATTGCATGGCCATGTACCTGAAACTGGAAGCCTCCACGCCGGAAGCGACCGCGATCCAGTCCACCCCGGGCATTCCCGACTTCATGGACTGGAACCAGATCACATCCCTGCCCTGGTTCTGGGAACCCTTCAACAGCCTGACCTTCACGCTGCTGGCCATCATCGTTCTTCCCGCGCTGTTCGCCTTTGTTATCGGTGCGGCGATGTTCAAGCGAAGGGTTGGCGGTGTCTATTTCGCCATTATTACCCAGGCAATCGCGGCCATCCTGACGATCCTGATCATCGGACAGCAGGGCTATACCGGTGGCGTCAACGGCATCACGGATCTCAGGACCCTGAAGGGATGGGACATCCGCACCGACGAGGCCAAATACGTTCTCTACTACGTCAACGGAGGTCTTCTGATCGCCGTCCTGCTGCTGAGCCAGTTCGTTCTCAAAAGCAAGCTCGGCCGTCTCTTGGTCGCCGTCAGGGACAAGGAGGACCGGGTCCGGTTTTCCGGTTACGACGTCTCCAACATCAAGATCTTCGTCTTCTGTTTTGCCGCGGTCCTGTCAGCCATCGGCGGCGCCATGTTCACCTTGCAGGTCGGCTTCATGTCTCCCTCGTTCGTGGGCATCGTTCCTTCCATCGAGATGGTCATCTTCTGTGCGGTCGGCGGCAGGCTTTCCATCTTCGGCGCGGTCTACGGAACGCTGCTGGTGAACTGGGCCAAGACCACCTTTTCCGAAACCTTCCCCGAGTTGTGGCTCTTTGGCCTGGGCGGGCTCTTCATCGCCGTTGTCCTGGTGTTCCCGAACGGATTGTCCGGCCTCTATCGCACCTACCTGGCACCGCATGTCGACCGGCTGATTTCACGGGGCAATAGCGGCAACAGGTTAGAACCAGTCAGCCCTCCCCCCGACCTTGACGGCGACGCAACCGCAAAGCCAGCCGAGTAGGAGAGACACATGAACACCATCAGCAACAACACCGACTTCCTGCTGTCCATCGAAAACCTGTCTGTTTCCTTTGATGGCTTCAAGGCGGTGAACGACCTGAACCTTTACGTCGACGAAAATGAGATCCACGTCATCATCGGACCGAACGGCGCGGGCAAGACAACGGTTCTCGATCTGATCTGCGGCCGCACCAAGGCGACCGCCGGTTCGATCAAGTTCCGCCAAAAAGAACTGACCCAGCTGCGCGAACACGAGATCGTGCTTGAGGGGGTCGGACGCAAGTTCCAGAACCCGTCCATCTATGAGGACCTGACGGTCTTCGAGAACCTGGAGCTTTCCTTTCCCCGTGGCCGAAGTGTCTTCGGTGCCCTCACCTTCAAGCGCGATGCGGAGGTGACGACCCGCGTGCGCGAGATTGCCGAAATGGTGTTCCTCGACACGCTCCTGGACATGCAGGCTGCCCTGCTCAGCCACGGCCAGAAGCAATGGCTGGAGATCGGCATGTTGCTGATCCAGGACCCTGAACTCCTGATGCTCGACGAACCTGTTGCCGGCATGAGCGTCTCTGAACGCAAGCAGACCGCGAAGCTTCTCAACGAAATCACCAAGGGACGTTCGGTGATGGTCGTCGAACACGACATGAAATTTGTCGAGGACATCGCCCACCGCGTCACCGTTCTGCACCAGGGCAAGATCCTCTCAGAGGGCTCCATGGCAAAGGTGCAGGCCGATCCCAAGGTCATTGACGTCTATCTCGGCCACTAGGAGGCGACCATGCTCAATGTTGCACAGTATCACGTTGCCTACGGCCAGAGTGAAGTCTTGCACGGCCTCGACTTCACGGTCGCGCCGGGAGAAATCATCGCCATCATGGGCCGCAACGGCATGGGCAAGACCACGCTGATGAAATCCCTGATGGGGATCGTGCCCACCAGCAACGGCGCTGCCGCGGTCGACGGCGTCGACATCACCACCATGAAGAGCTACGAGCGCGTCGCCAGGGGCATCGCTTACGTGCCTCAGGGGCGGATGATCTTTCCGACCATGACGGTTCAGGAAAACATCGAAACCGGCCTGACCATCAGCGGCCAGAGCAAGGTTCCCGGCGACATCTACGAGCTGTTTCCGGTGCTGCTCGACATGAAGGGCCGTCGCGGCGGCAATCTCTCGGGCGGCCAGCAACAGCAGCTGGCGATTGCCCGCGCGCTGGCGACCAACCCGAAGGTCCTGCTGCTGGACGAACCGACCGAAGGCATCCAGCCGTCGATCATCCGCGAGATGGGCCGCGTCCTGAAACGTATCCGCGACGAGCGCGGACTTTCCATCGTTGTGTCGGAACAGGTTCTGTCCTTCGCCCTCGACGTCGCCGACCGGGTGCTCGTCCTGGAAAACGGCCGCCTTGTCCACGACGAACCGCGGGCAAGCGTCGACGAGGAAAAAGTCTCCGCGTTCCTGTCCGTCTAACCAGCTCATCCAGTTCAACAGCGCACGCTTTTCAGGCGCAAATCCAGAGGAGAACCCCATGGCAGATACACTGATTTCGGTAGATTTGAGCGAGTCCCCGCATACCAATGAAAAGGTCCATAACCGCTGGCACCCGGATATTCCGATGGCGGTCTGGGTGGAGCCGGGCGACGACTTCAAGATCGAGACCTATGACTGGACCGGCGGGCAGATCAAGAACGACGACAACGCGGCGGATGTGCGCGATGTCGAACTGGAACAGGTGCACTACCTCTCCGGTCCGATCGGCGTCAAAGGGGCCGAGCCGGGCGACCTACTGGTCGTCGATATCCTCGACATCGGCGCCAAGGAAGAAATGCTCTGGGGCTTCAACGGCTTCTTCTCCAAGCAGAATGGCGGCGGGTTCCTGACGGAGCATTTCCCGGAAGCCCAGAAATCCATCTGGGATTTCGAAGGCATGTTCACGCGCTCGCGCCATGTGCCGGGCGTCAGCTATGCCGGCCTGATCCACCCGGGTCTGATCGGCTGCCTGCCGGACCGCAAGATGCTGGACATGTGGAACAGTCGCGAAAAATCGTTGTTCGATACGGATCCCGACCGCGTTCCGGCACTTGCCGCCCTGCCGAACACACAGTCTGCGCATATGGGACAGCTCAAGGGCGAAGCGCGCGACAAGGCCGCTGCCGAAGGCGCGCGGACGGTTCCCCCGCGTGAACATGGCGGCAACTGCGACATCAAGGATCTTTCGCGCGGGTCAAAGATCTATTTCCCGGTCTATGTGGACGGTGCCGGTCTCTCCATGGGCGACCTGCATTTCAGCCAGGGCGACGGTGAAATCACCTTCTGCGGCGCGATCGAAATGGCCGGCTGGCTGCACATCCGGGTCAACCTGATCAAGGGCGGGGTCGCGAAATACGGGATCAAGAACCCGATCTTCAAACCGTCGCCGATCACGCCGAAATATGACGACTACCTGATCTTCGAAGGCATCTCGGTCGATGAGGCTGGCACACAGCATTACCTTGACGTGCACATCGCCTATCGCATGGCCTGCCTCAACGCCATCGAGTACATGAAGAAGTTCGGCTATTCCGGCGCGCAGGCCTACGCCATCCTGGGAACGGCGCCTGTACAAGGACATATTTCGGGCGTGGTCGATATTCCAAATGCCTGTGCCACCTTGTGGTTGCCCACCGACATCTTCGACTTCGACATGATGCCGGGTGCGGACGGACCGAAGACCTTCATTGACGGATCGGTCGACGTTCCGCTTTCCCCGGATCTCTGATCCGGACGTGACGACGAGACGGGCCCTGCCCGTCTCGAACCCATTTCGCCGGCCAGCCGGCTTTCCGTCTTTCAGGATCAATCATGCCAACCTACGATTATCTGTGCGCTTCCTGCGGTCCCATCTCCGCCAACCGGCCGATGTCCGCCCATGCGGATCCGATCGAATGTCCGATCTGCAAGGCGGAAGCCCCGCGCGCGATCCTTCAGGCGCCGCATATGTCGGGCCTGTCTCCCAGCGATCGGGCTGCCCATCAGCGCAATGAAACTTCCCGGCACAATCCGAAATTCTCGACCAAGTCGGATCGTGACGACAGTGCGAGGGAAAACCGAAAACGTCACCCGTCGGGCTGCTCGTGCTGTTCCGGCTCAAAAGGCAATTTTCGCTCAAGTGCGGTCTACAAGGCCGACGGCAGCAAGACGTTCCCCTCAAAACGACCCTGGATGATCAGCCACTGACAGGTCGCGTATTCAGGGATACGTGGCAGGTCGCCTTGTTCCACTTCGTCAAAAGCTGCGTGAGGAGGAGGCGGCCACTCGGTCAGGGATATAGTTTGCGTGGCCGTGCTCACGTTGGCCGAAACGTCTTCAACGTGGTTGTTGGTCAGTCGCACGCGTCGTAGCGGCTGTCGCCGAATTCCAGCCAACGCTGACCGTCGTCTTCGAACACCAGGTATTCGGAGTGGTCTTCCCCCAAGAGGGCGACCACAAAGCCGCGCGGCGGTTGTGTTTTGCCGAAGTAGCTATAGGCCGTCATAGCCCTGATATCGGTCCCGTTCACCGTCACGACAGCATCCCATTCACCGTCGGGTTGTTCCGGTGTGCGGTATTCAATTCTCTGTTTTCCTGCCGCCTCGCCACAATAGGCGACACCTTTGGACGGCTGCGCCGACACCCGCACGAACCGCCCGTTGAAGATGGAACACGAGGCACCCGCCAACTGGCTCGGGCCGCATCCCCTTTCGTGCGCCCATGAACTGCTGTGCATCCTTTCGCCGGCAGGAAAGACAGCTCGCCACTGTCCGGCGGTAGCGGGAACCGCTGCAAAGGTGAGTGCGACAGCGAAGCAAATGCCGAATTTGAACATATCTTTTAGTCCCGATTGGATTTTAGGTGGCCTGACACGCCTACCCGTGCTGGTTCGTATCGTCATTTGGATTGGGCAAGAGAGGATCTGGCAAATCGGCAACAGAAACGTCATCCGGGGCGGCGGTACTCGCACCGTGTTGTCCGTCATCATCCAGGCCTGACACATCATCGCCCGGCAGCGTCGCAGGGTCTGGCAGATCGCTCAAAGCCGTGGCGCTGGCAGGATCGGCACCGACTGCATCAAGATAGGCACCCAATTGGTCTGCGTGTACCGGCGGAGCCTGAGGCGCGTCCGGATCCTGTCCGATTGCCTCGAAATAGGAAGCCAGTCTCCCGGTTTCCGCATCTGCAGGCCCTCCAGGCATCTGAGGCGGCATACTCGAACTTGCATCGTCTGTCTGACTATCCAATTGATCGAGGTCGGTCCCGGCATCCGCAACGTATTGGGAATGCGTGTCGTGGTCTGGCGGCGGAGCCGGATCGGCACTCATCAGATCGATGGTGATGTCGTCAGTATCCGTCTCATCGGGCGCATCATGCTGAACGGTTGGAACAGGAGAGAATGTAATGCCTTGCAGCACCGTGTGATCGACATGGTGGCCACTGCTGCCGTGAACGCTTTGAACATCGATCTGGACCTGAACATCCGCAGTCCCGGCAGACACGCCCTGCTGAACGATGTGGAAGGTGTCGATGTGCTGACCAGACGCACCGGAAGTCCCGCCCTGTTTTATGACACCCGAGTTCTGTTGATAGTGATACTCGAAGTGCCCGGTTTGCTGATCAATGACCAATGTCCCGTAGAGACCTTGCAGCGAAAGGACGACACCGCCATGCCCGTTGTCGATGCCCCATCCACCTTGGCCACCGCCGCTGAACGTTCCGGTAAGATGTTGTGAGCCCACGCCCTGCACTGCTGCAACGGATGGCGTCACGGCGGGTGCGTCGTAGGTACCGGTCACGGTAATGACGAGGTTTTCCGTATCGGTGGCACCGGCTCTGTCGGTCACGGTCACCGGGATAGTGAGCTGTTCGACCTGGCCTTGCGCCAGATGCTGGTAGGCGGCGTGAGAGGGATCAAAGGTCCACGAGCCGTCGGAGTTCATCGCGAAACCATCGACGGGATGGCTGATCGAGAAACTCTTCGTGTCGCCCGTATCCACGTCCGTGGCGATCATCTGTCCCGTGACGACCTTGCCGTCTTCCACCGCCGATGCGGTGGCAGCAGTCAGGACCGGACCATCGTTGGTGCCGGTTACGGTGATCACAAGGCTTTGCGCGTCAGTTGCCCCGGCGCTGTCGGTGACAGCGACCGGGATGGTGACCTGCTGGGTCTGCCCGGCTGCCAGATGCTGGTAAGCCGCATGGCTTGGGTCGAAATTCCACGAACCGTCCGTGTTCATCGTGAAGCCGTCGATGGGCTGACCGATGGAGAAGGCCTTGGTATCTCCGGCGTCGATATCCGTTGCCACCATCTGTCCTGTGACAGAACTGCCGTCTTCGGTAGCCGAGGCTGTCGCTGCCATCAGGACCGGGACATCGTTGGTCCCCGCAATGGTGACGCTGATGTCATGGGTGGTCCCGTCAAGACTGGCGACTGTGAGCGTGTCCGTGAGCGGCGTACCACCCACCTGGAGCGCCTGAACGGCTGCCTGACTGTTGTCGGCCGTATACGTCCAGTGGCCCTGGGCATCCAGCGTGAATGTGCCGTATGTCCCCGCACCTGCTGCTCCCGTGACCGGTGTAAACGCCGCCTCGCCCGCATCCGGGTCAACAACCATCAGGGTGCCGCCCGCCGTCAGCAAGCCACCAGTGACGTGCTTGTCTTCCGTCACCGAGCCCGTGTCGGTTCCCGTGATGACTGCTGCGTCCGGTGTCGCCCCCAGAACCAGGTTTGCTGTCTGCTGGACACTTCCGCCATGACCATCGGTGACCTGGTAGCTAAGGCTCACCGGACCGTTGTAATCCGGGTCCGGGGTGAAGGTGAAGCCGTGGGCCACGTCTCCCGTGATGGTCCCGTGGCTGGCAGTCAGCCCGGTGACAGAAAGTACATCGCCCGTGTCGATGTCCGTGGCATGTGCCAGAAGCTGAGCTGCGGTGATCGAGACCGCCTGGTCTTCCTTGCCACTGCCAAGATCGACCGGACCCGAAACCACGGGTGCATCGTTGGTGCCCGTCACCGTGACGACCAGGTTTTGCGTGTCCGTTGCCCCGGCACTGTCGGTAACGGTCACCGGAATGGTCACCTGCTCGGTCTGGCCTGCGGCAAGGTGCTGGTAGGCCGTATGGGACGGATCGAAATTCCACGAACCATCCGTGTTCATCGTGAAGCCGGCAACAGGCTGACCGATGGAGAACGCCTTGGTGTCGCCCGTGTCGACATCCGTCGCCGACATCTGGCCCGTCACCGCACTGCCGTCCTCCGTGGCCGAAGCCGTCGCAGCCGTCAGGAAAGGCGCGTCGTTGGTGCCCGTTAGGGTGACAGAAATGTCGTGCGTCGTCCCGTCCGCTGTCGCGACTGTGAAAGTCTCGGTGAGATGCGCGCCAGCACCAAGGCTTTGGACCGCTGCCTGCGCGTTGTCGACGGAATAGTGCCAGGTGCCGTCCGGATCGATGGTCAGTGTGCCTCCATGCGGGCCGGTCATAGGCGGACTGACGAACCGCGCCTCGCCTGCATCCGGATCAGTCACGTCAAGCTTGCCTGTCGCTGTAAGGTGACCAGAAGCGTCGGTATGAGTGTCTTCGGTGGCAGCGCCGCTATCCGTGCCGGTGATCACCGCAGCGTCATTCACGGCGGCGAGTGTCGTGATTGCCCCAGTATGTGTGACGCCGCCATGGGCATCCTGAGCGTCATAGGTGAAGTGGACCTGTCCGTTGTAATTGGCCTCCGGCGTATAGGTGTAGGTTCCGTCCTGGTTGTCCCGGATCGAACCGTGATCGACCCGCAAAGCTGCGATTGTCAGCTTGCCCGCATCATTGGCATCGACATCCACCGTGTTGGCCAGGAGCTGATTCAGGGTGAAGGTCTGGGTGACATCTTCCGTGCCGCCCGCCAGTTGTACTTCGGAGGAGCAATAGGGCCGGTCGTTGCTGCCATGGATGGTGATCACGATGTCATGCGCCGTACCATCTTTGGAATAGACGGTGACGGTGTCCGTCAGGCTTTGACCTTCACCCAACTGGTCAATGGTCGTCCCGCGCGTCGTTGTATAACCGCCAACGGAGCGCACGCTGCCGACATCAGCGTTGTAGAACCACTCGCCATTGTCCCTCAGCATGAGGTCACCGTATTGGCCGTGATAGGTCCAGCCGAGACCATGCGTATCAAAAGACGACTCGCCGCTGTCCGGATCGGTGATCGTGAGAGTTCCCGTTGCCTGGATCGTCTGGTGCCAGAGCTTTGCAATTCCAGGCTGGGCGTAGTCCGGCGACATGTCTCGCCCACCCATATTCTCGGTCACACTGCCCGTGTCGACACCACCGATGATCGCTGCGTCGCCGGTCCCGGTGACTGTGATGACAAGGTCTTTCGTATCCGTGGCCCCGGCACTGTCGGTGACAGTCACCGGGATGGTGACCTGCTCGGTCTGGCCGGCAGCAAGGTGCTGGTAGGCAGCATGGCTGGGGTCAAAACTCCAGGAACCATCTCCATTCATGGTGAAGCCGTCGACCGGCTGGCCAATGGAAAACGCCTTGGTATCACCTGTGTCCACATCCGTCGCCGACATGTGGCCGGTCACCGCGCTGCCATCCTCGGTGGCTGAGGCTGTCGCAGCCGTCAGGACCGGGGCATCATTCGTACCACCTATGTGCACCGTAATTGTCGAGGTTGTTCCGTCGAGCGTCGACACCGTGAGCGTATCGGTGAGCTGTCCACCGCCCGACGTCAGCGCCTGCACTGCGGGTTGGCTGTTGTCGAGATGATAGCTCCAGGTCCCGTCCGGCTGCACCGTGAACGTCCCATGGGCACCCGCGGCATGTGGCTGCGGCACGAACTGAGCCTGCCCGGCATCAGGGTCTGTCACGTCCAGCTTGCCGCCGGTGGTGAGCTGCGTATCTTCCGTGACCGTGCCGACCGCTGTTCCCCCGATCTGCGCGCCATCGTCGGTGCCGTTGATGGTCACCGTGATCTGCTGCGTCGTGCCGTCCATCGTCGACACCGTGAGCGTATCGGTCAGCTGTCCGCCGCCCGACGTCAGTGCCTGAACTGCGGGTTGGCTGTTGTCGAGATGATATGTCCAGGTACCGTCCGGCTGTACCGTGAACGTCCCATGGGCACCCGCTGCATGCGGCTGCGGCACGAACTGCGCCTGCCCGGCATCCGGGTCTGTCACGTCCAGCTTGCCGCCCGTGGTGAGCTGCGTATCTTCCGTGACCGTG